>MAAB01001182.1_pt1 | contig 143636 bp, 126 predicted proteins | sample 1115991 | NCBI WGS metagenome assembly MAAB01 (sample SAMN04961124, study PRJNA320927) | seawater metagenome | isolation source: sample BD02T18 sea water enriched with oil for 18 days | place: USA:Gulf of Mexico | collected 2013-07-27 | reverse complement strand
CTGATACGGCTAGCAACAGCACCTTTTTGCCCTTTATATCATTTAGGTACAGCCATCTTCGCGTTTGTAACTTTAACGTTCTTCATCTTCGCTGATACGGCTAGCAACAGCACCTTTTTTCCCTTTATATCATTTAGGTACAGCCATCTTCGCGTTTGTAACTTTAACGCTTTTCATCTTCGATAATACGGCTAGCAACAGCACCTTTTTTCCCTTTATATCATTTAGGTACTGCCAGCAACAGCACCTTTTTGCCCTTTATATCATTTAGGTACAGCCATCTTCGCGTTTGTAACTTTAACGTTCTTCATCTTCGCTGATACGGCTAGCAACAGCACCTTTTTGCCCTTTATATTTAGCATCTTCGCGTTTATTGTACGGGCGCACAGCACTTGATGACATAGTTTCAAAGTTAAGCGCAGCTATTTTCATTTTTGGGCGTAATGCTAAAGGTAACTTGCCTGAATTAAAAAATTCTAAAACAATTTGTCCTGACCAACCGGGATCAATTCTATGTGCGGTTACATGTACCATTAAACCAAGTCTTGCTAGAGAAGAACGGCCATCCAACCAACCTACAATGTTATCGGGTAAAGTAACTGACTCGTAAGTCACTGCTAATGCAAGTTCACCAGGATGTAAAAAGAAGGCTTCACCATCTGGAATATTAATTTCATCACTCATCACTGAATTCATGGCTTGTTGCATTTCATCTTTAGGACCGCTTAAGTCAATAAAAGGTGCGGTATGATCTTGAAAAACTCGAAATTCATTACCCAAACGTATATCAACACTTACTCCTGAAATCATTGAGCTATCAGGCTTTGGTGAAATTATTATTTTTTCATCATCAAGGTATTGCTCAATATCTTTATCACATAATCTCATAATTGCTTTTCGCTTAGTCTGTATATTTAACAGTTGGGGTTAGTGGGCTAGCATTATCAAGCTTTAAAAATAGTTGCCCTGTAATATTACGCGCTATTCTACGGTACAAGCACGCTATATCGCCAGCGCTATTTTCAATGATATCCGATTGGCCAAAATCTGCATCTTGGCGAATATTAATATCAAGAGGCAGTTGACCAAGTAACTGAGTCTGTTTAGAGTCGGCCATTTGTGCACCACCTGCCTCACCAAAAATGTGACTTTTATGACCACAATTATCACATAAGTGATAACTCATATTTTCAATAATACCCAATACAGGTACTTTCACTTTATCAAACATAGCAACACCTTTGGCTGCATCAATTAAAGCAACATCTTGCGGAGTTGTCACAATCACAGCTGCAGCCACTGGTACTTTTTGCGCAAGTGTTAATTGAATATCCCCCGTTCCAGGTGGCATATCAATCAATAAATAATCAAGTTCAGGCCAAGCGGTTTCAGTTAGTAGTTGGTTAAATGCGCCACTAGCCATTGGTCCTCGCCAAACGGTAGCATCACTCTCATCAACGAGAAAACCTATCGACATAGCGTTCAAACCGTGAGCGATTAACGGATCCATTAACTTGCCATCATTCGAGCTAGGCTTGGCATTTTTTAAACCAAGTAACGTCGGAATTGAAGGGCCGTAAATATCTGCATCTAAAATACCAACTTTAGCCCCTTCAGCCATTAAAGCATAAGCAATATTTACCGCCGTAGTAGACTTTCCCACTCCACCTTTTCCTGATGCTATAGCGATAATATTTTTAATTTTATCTTCACTACCTTTAAGCGAAAAAGAGCGTACTGCTTTTACTTTTAAATTTATATTAAAACTAATAGGTTGCTGCAACGTATCAGCTAGGTTTTCTGCAACCGAATCTAACTCTCCTTGGCAAGGAAAAGGCATGGTGAGTTCAACAGATATCTCATTAACTTTGTCTGTATTGATATGAAAATGCGAACAAACGGCTAAAACACCTTGCGGGAAATTTATAGAGTGATAGGTCTTTAAGGTTTCTTCTATGACTTCTGCTTTATCTATCGCCGTTAAATCTGTTGTGGTAGAAGAGCTATTAGAAGAATTAGCAATAGCTTGCTCCGTGTTTAGTGTTTTCTTTGAACTTTTATTAGAGAATAGTTTGCCGAACATATTGTGACATTAATTATTTGAGTATAAACGTTAAATTCTGTACTATTGCAGCCATTATTACCATCAAAAAACACTATTTATTCATGTCTACAGCTACTTCTTCGCAAACATTACCAGAAAAGCGCAAAATATTAGTTACTTGCGCACTACCTTATGCCAATGGTTCAATTCATTTAGGACACTTACTTGAGCATATTCAAACAGATATTTGGGTAAGATTTCAACGCATGCGTGGACATGAAACTTATTTTGTTTGTGCTGATGACGCCCACGGCACGCCAATTATGCTTAAGGCACAAGAATTAGGGATTACGCCTGAAGCAATGATTAATGGCGTTCGTGAAGAGCATATGGCTGATTTTGCTGACTTCCATATTAGTTTTGATAACTATCATTCAACCCACTGCGAAGAAAATGAAATCTTAGCAAGCGACATTTATAATAAATTACATGCTAAAGGTCATATAAAAACAAAAGTAATTTCTCAACTGTATGATCCTGAAAAAGGCATGTTCTTACCCGATCGTTTTGTTAAAGGTACTTGCCCAAAATGTAAATCAGAAGATGAAAATGGTGATAGCTGTGATAACTGCGGAGCAACTTACTCGCCAACTGAAGTTATTAACCCTCGCTCTGTGGTATCAGGTGCTACACCAGTATTGAAAGACTCAGAGCATTATTTTTTCGATTTACCTGCATTTGAGCAAATGTTAAAAGAGTGGATACGCAGCGGTGCTGTGCAAGAAGAAATGGCCAATAAGCTCTCTGAGTGGTTTGAACAAGGTTTAAAACAGTGGGATATTAGCCGTGATGCGCCCTACTTTGGTTTTGAAATCCCTAATGCACCAGGTAAGTTTTTCTATGTTTGGTTAGATGCCCCTATTGGTTACATGGGCAGCTTTAAAAACTTATGTAATAAAGATAGCAGCATAGATTTCGATAGCTTCTGGAAAGAAGGATCTGATGCTGAGCTTTACCACTTTATTGGTAAAGATATTATTTATTTCCACAGCCTATTTTGGCCCGCCGTTCTTGAAGGCGCAGGTTATCGTAAACCAACCAGCGTTTATGCACATGGTTTTGTTACCGTTAATGGCGCTAAAATGTCGAAGTCTAAGGGTACATTCATTAAAGGCCGTACTTATTTAGAACATTTGAATCCGGAATATTTACGTTATTACTATGCGGCTAAATTAACAAACCGTATTGATGATTTAGATTTAAACCTTGAAGACTTTGCACAACGTGTAAATTCAGATCTTGTCGGTAAAGTGGTTAATATCGCTTCCCGCTGTGCTAGTTTTATCACGAAGCGCTTTGATGGCATGTTATCCACAAATATTGACGATCAAGCACTAGCTGATGAAGTAATGACTGCCGGTGACAGCATTGCTGCCCATTATGAGTCTCGAGATTTCGGTCGTGGTATGCGTGAAATCATGGCACTTGCTGATAAAGTGAATGAGTATATCGCCGTGAAAGAACCGTGGCAATTAGTGAAAGATGAAACAAAACAACAAGAAGTACAAGATATCTGTTCACTGGGTATCAATATGTTCCGCACGTTAATGATTTACCTAAAGCCTGTACTTCCAGTACTTGCTGATAGCACGGCAGCCTTCTTAAATGATGAGTTAATTTGGGATGGCCACAAAACGTTATTAACGGATCATAAAATCAATAAATTTAAAGCATTATTACAACGTGTAGATATGGATAAAGTTAATGCGATGACTGATGCTTCAAAAGACAGCTTAGCGGGCTCAGCTCCTAAAGAAGATAAAAAGCCAGCCAAGAAAAAGAAAGCCGCGAAGGTAGTTGATAACTCTGCAGCTCTTGCCGATCCTTTGGCAACAGATCCAATCTCTGAAGAAATACAATTCGATGATTTTGCTAAGATTGATTTACGTATCGCTAAAATCATAAATGCTGAACATGTTGAAAAAGCCGATAAGTTATTACAGCTAACTTTAGCCCTTGATGAAGAAGGCAAAGAAACTCGCCAAGTATTTGCGGGTATTAAATCAGCTTATCAGCCGGAAGATTTAATTGGTAAACATACCGTAATGGTTGCTAATTTAGCAGCGCGTAAAATGCGATTTGGTATGTCAGAAGGTATGGTCTTAGCTGCAGGCCCTGGCGGTCAAGATTTATGGATATTGAACCCAGATGATGGCGCAAAACCAGGTATGCGAGTGAAGTAACATAAGTTACGAGTATCGGGTTTATAGAAGCAAAGACGGAGCTTTTAAAAAAGGTATGGCGTAACGCGGTACCTTTTTTATTATTCGAATCCATTGAAAACATGAGTGCAGTTATGCTAAAAAAATTGACAAGTTTATTAAGCAATACGTCATCCTCTTTGCGAATTTTAATTGCTATGTTTGTTGGTTTAGTGATTGGCGCAACCACTTCAACCGTTTATACAGGCGTCAATGAAATAGCAGATGCATTTGTGATGCTTTTGCAAATGACAGCACTGCCGTATATCGCACTTTCATTAATTATTGGCATAGGTAGCCTTTCAGCACGCAAAATTAACAGTGCGATTAAAAAGACGTTAACTATCTTAATGGCATTAATAGGACTAGTATTATTTTTTATTTTACTAACTCCTATCGCTTTTCCTGATTGGAAAAGTGCTGACTTTTACAGTTTAAATACGATAAAAGTAACACAAGAACTTGATCTTATTCAGCTATTCATCCCAACAAACCCTTTTCACTCTTTTGCCCATGGTTTAATACCAAGTGTTGTCATGTTTAGCCTTTTTGTCGGTGTCGGCTTGATGCAGGTGAAAGCTAAAAGACAAACATTAATGGCGTTAAATGGTCTAAATAATGCCATCATCAATGTCAGTACAATGGTAATGAAATTGGCACCTATTGCTATTTTTTGTATCGCACTTCGTGCTGCTGCAACAATAGATAGCTCTCAAATTGATGGTTTACTGGTTTATATTGTCTCAGCAAGCGTATTGGTTATATTGTTAGCATTTTTGATACTGCCTGCTGTTGTAGCAACCATCACTCCTTTAGGCTATATGGACATATTAAAAACCTCTAGAGAAGCAATGATCACAGCCTTCGCAACAGGAAGCTTTTTTATTGTAATTCCATTGATTGTTGAAAAAACAAAACAATTAATTGAGGGTATGGCTGTTGGCAGTTCGAATGTCAAATCAGATTTAAATTCAGATGCTATTATGGTTCCAAGCATTATTGTTCCCATTAGTTTTAGCTTGCCTGTAGGTGGTAAACTATTGGCCTTATTATTTGTTTTATTCGCAGCATGGTTTTCTGGATCGCAGGTTAGCGCAAGCCATTATGTTTATTTATTAACTGCAGGTTTACCACAATTATTTGGTTCAACTTCAGTTGCCATGCCAAACTTATTAGAATTATTTAACGTACCTAGCTCATTATTTGAATTATTCTTAGTTTCTGAAAATTTAATTGTCGGTCGCCTAGGCTCCCTACTTTCTGTTATTTTTGCTACCAGTTTAGTTATTTTAATTGCTACGAGCATACTTAAACAATTTACCTTTAAATGGCATACCTTTAGTAAATATTTAATTATTCTCCCTGTTATTTCGATTGTAGCTTTTATCTCGCTTAGGTTTACTTTTGACAGTATTAGTTATCAATATCAAGGCTATGCAAAATTTATTGAGCGTGATTTCATCATGGTTGATATTAAAAGTAGAGTCCTTAAAGAGCCTGACAATATCTCCGATAATTCTCAGCCCTATGTTGATGTTTTATCACGCATAGAAAAGCGAGGCTTTTTACGTGTTGGTTATTTCAGAGATGATTTACCTTATGCTTTTCATAACTATGAAGGGAAACTTGTCGGCTTTGATATTGAGATACTCAATTTACTCGCAGATGATTTAGGGGTAAATATTGAATTTGTTCTGATTTTTCATAACGAAGCACAAGAACTATTATCATCAGGTTATTTGGACATGACTACAGGAGTTCCGGTATTACCCAACAATATGAAGGAATTCACGTTAACCGTGCCATATAGTAGTCAGTCTATCGCCTTTATTGTAAAAGAAGAAAGACGCAGTGAGTTTACCAACTGGGAAAATATTTTTAGTAATGATAGTTTTATTATCGGAATTCCAGAGCTTTATTACAGTGAAAATTTAATTAAACGCTATTTTAAACACGGTAAAGTCTGGGAAATTTCAACACCAAGATTATATTTTAAAGAAGAGTATAAACATATTGATGCGATGCTTTTCGGCGCACCAACAGCTTCTGCTTGGACCTTATTACATCCAGAATATACTGTTGTAGCCCCAAAACCAGCACAACCGCCTTTATCAATGGCATTCGCTATTAATAGTGAAGATAGTGCATTTGAGTTATTTATGCGCAACTGGATCCAAATGAAAAAACAAAATAATGACATTGACCGATTATTTGAATTCTGGATTGCGGGTAAAAAACCCAATTTGCTCAGTCCAAAAAAATTAGAGCTTAACTAAAATGAAGATGACACTATGTATCAGCACTTTAATTCTTTTACTCGCTAGTTGTAGTACTAATTATGTATCAACCAACCTAGATGAAGAGAATTTTAGCGACTATTTTTCAGCAGCAAATGTTGCAATTTACCAGAGTGAGAAAGAGTTTAACACGCACTTTCAGTTTATTGGCTCGGTTGAAGGTCAAGATTGTCAAATTAAAGCTCATCATGCTGTACCTGATGTAATTAATGCTCGAACTCAAGCTAGACGACAAGCATTTATAAAACAGGCTAATGGTGTAGTATTTTCAAATTGTGCATTGCTAACTCAAGAACAGTTAGCACAGCTAAATAAAAGTAATGATGCTCAACAATGTCACGCTATAGTCATCTGCTATGCCAAAGCATACGCAATTGAAACTAAGTAGGATAAAGATGACTAAGAGCCTAAACGACATTACCTTAAGTCCTATAGGCATTGTTCATTCACCATACAAAGAAAAGTTTGCTATCCCTCGCCAACCCGGGTTAGTTAACGCTGCCAAAGGCACTGTAGAGCTTTTAGGCGAGGTAAATAATATTGAGTCAGTCAGAGAACTAAAGCAGTTTAGTCACATCTGGCTTTTATTTGTGTTTCATGGCACCCAAGAACATGGCTGGAAATCATTGGTAAGACCGCCACGCTTAGGCGGTAACAAAAAGGTTGGCGTGTTAGCAACAAGATCTACCTATAGACCAAATCCTATTGGCATGTCTGTTGTGAAACTAGATGATATCGAAGTTACTGAGCAAGACGTTATTTTACATATTTCAGGAATGGACTTATTAGATCAAACGCCTATTATCGATATAAAACCTTACATCCCATATTCTGATTCACTTCCTAGTGCTTGTGCTGGATTTGCTCAAACTCAGCCTCAAATAAATCTGACAGTAAAGTTTTCTGAGCAAGCACAGCAATCAATAGTGAAATTGAAAAATGAACTTCCCAATTTAACCTTATTAATTGAACAAGTTTTAACACAAGATCCCCGCCCTGCTTATAAGAAAAACAAACCCGATAGAAAAGTTTATGGCATGAACTTATATAACCTAAATATTCAATGGAAGATGGTAGATTTTGACAATTTAACCGTCACACAGATTAATCAAATAACCGAGGATTCAAACAACTAGCACTGAATGCAGATACTGCCAAATATCATTTCAGGGATAAACAATATGGGCAATTCAAAAGCAGCTTTCTTCGCTTTAGTTTCATAGCTCAATTTTGTATGTCAGCAACAATAGCTCAAGGTGTCTGGATATTTATAACATTGCACGATACTATGTGTTAACTCAGCTATTAAAGTTCTAAAAAACATGGCTTATCTATCTCATTTTTTTGATGATTTCTTCTTTTTCAATCGTGTTAAATCAAAACCCTTTATAGCTAAAAATCTAGCATTGTCATCAGATGAAAACGATACGTTTCTTTTAAAAGTCATCTCTTGCTATTGGTTAACCAGTCTCGGAATTACTCTATATTTTGATACTTACATGTTAGGGATTGTAGGGGGAGGTTTAATCAATGCACTAGCATGGCTTAGTTATAGTTTATTTCAAGGAATGACTCGTCGCTTTCTTTTTTGTTTTTGTTTGTGTTTGTATAGTGCCTTATTCATTCATCAACAACCCGGTTATGTAGAGCCTCATTTCTCATTTTATGCGACTGTCTATCTTTTAACCCGTTACAAAGATGTGCGACCTTTGCTAATTTTCGCCTCAATGACTTTATTGTATTACCTGTTATTTACTTACCTACAAAGTAAATCCGTGAATTTATTTGCAATGAATATTGAATTGTATACTTGGGGGCTTTGGGATGCATTTCGTTATCATATTATTGCATTTTTATTGTCAACTTGTGTTTTTGCTATCATTATTCGCAATCATATTATCGATTTTGAAATGTCACAATTGTTACAGTTAGATCTTTTAGAAAAGAAACAAGGATTAAAGAAAGATATTGCCAATAGAACTGAGCTGGTAAGTCGAAAAACCAATAAGCTTAAAACTATGCTAAATAGTTTGTCAGAAGGATTGTTAATAATAGGTCCTGATTTGTGCATACACCCCCAATACACTGTTTTTTTAGAGAAAATTCTAGCAGCGGAAAACTTAGCGGGAAAACCTGCTATTGAAGTATTATTCAGGGGTTCAAACTTAAATTCAAATGACATTGCTAATGTGAAATTGGTGTTAGATATTTCTTTGGGTAAACCATCAGTGCATTTTGAAAACAATCAACATTTGCTCATTAAACAGTATTCAATAAAAACCAAGACAGATGAAAAACATTTACACATTCAATGGCACCCTATCTGTAATGACCAAGATGAAGTAGAACAAGTTTTAGTGTCTATTTATGATCGTTCACTCATAAAACAATTACGACAAAATACCGAGAAAAGCACCCTTGAATTACAATTAATTGGTGAGGTACTAATGGTTGAACAACAAGTCTTTTGTGAATTTATGAATGACACACACCAAACCATTAAATACAGTGTCAACCTTGCACTAAACAATGTAAATGAGCAAACAAAAGTTTGTGATGAAATATTAACTGACTTAAATAAGATCAAAGAGAGTGCTTGGACTTTGGGACTAGTTTACCTCACGCGAAAGGTACAAGAAACGGAGACTCACCTTGAAAAAGTTATTGAAAACAATGCTTGGGATCTTCGTGATTGCTCAGAAAAAATTTCCTTATTATCGGTAGTAATCGAAGAATACAACACCCTTAATTTTAAACTAGGAAGGGTGAACGCTAACTCAACTAGAAATGAATGGCTGATAGAAAAGGGTTCAGTCAAAAACTTGCTTACACAGATTTCATTGACTGAAAATAATACTGAAGCAGAGATTGTCCGTTCTCTGCAAACAGCCAAAAATTATATTTCAGCACTGGGAGCAAAGTCGATTGCTCAAATAATCCAACCTATCATTAATTCGCTTACCAGTTTAGCAGCAGAGCAAGGTAAAATTAGACCTGAATTTGAACTTGATAATGGGGATATATTGTTGTCGAGTGCTGTTGTTGCAAGTATTGGCAGTGCAATTGGCCAATTAACACAAAATTCACTAATTCACGGTATTGAACAATCCAATGAACGGCTCAAAAACCACAAGTCTGAGAGAGGGAAAATAACCTGTAGATGTCAACTTTCTGAAAAAGGTTTGTTAATTCAATTTTATGATGATGGCCAAGGATTGAATTTGACCGTTATTAAAGAGAAAGCGATGTCTGATGGTTTATTGTTAAATGCAAACGCTGTAAATAATGAAGATATTGCAAACTTTATATTTAAGTCTCGGTATTCGAACACAAAACCAACATTTGAAACATCTCAGAGTAATAATAGCCTGTATGCAATTAAGAAACAGCTGCAAAGCTGTAGCATTGATATTAGGGTAAAACTTCTTGATATTGAATCAAATAATAACTTAAAAAGCCCCTTTGAGGTTCAATTACAGTTACCCATTAATGCGCTGGTGCAAAACAATGAGTGGCTTGCACAATGAGTATCGAAAATAAACAAGATAACATTACAGCTAGCTTCTTTTACCTAGGCAGTGAGGGAGTTAATAAAAGCACTCACGATAAACTGTTATCAGGATTTATCCAAGCAGACCGAATTATGCTTTATTTGGTTTGTTGCTATTGGTTGATTCTCTCCACGTTAGGTGGTGTTAGCAATGGATATTACCTCTTAGGATATTTAGGTGGTGGTCTAGCATTATTAATAGGTGTCATTGGTTATATATATTTTAAAGGGACCTATATTAATCGCATATTAATAGGATGTGTCGCTTGTATCGTTGAGGTTATCTATATTCAACAAGAACTAGGCTCCCCCACTTCTCATTTAATCTATTTTATGAGTCTTGGCTTTTTGTTACTTTATCGTGATGGTTTTGCCGCTGTGGCCAGTCTATCACTGGTTATGCTACATCACCTCAGCGCTACGTATTGTGAATCTATTGGCATTGAAGTCGCAGGCATACCAATTTTGGCGTTTAACTGGGGACGATGGGATGCTTATGCTACCCACCTGTATTGGGCAATAGTTATGGCAGTGTTACTTTGCTTTGTGACCTACAATAGTATGCTTGAGTTTATGCGCAGTGAAAAAGCGATTTTAGATATGGAAAAACTCAACCGAAATCTTGACTTATTAGTTCATAAGCGAAAAGCACTCCTAAGAAAAAAATCATCTGAAATCAAAGAGATATTTTCAAACATATCAGAAGGAGTTTTGGTCATTTGTAAGGATAAAACTATTGACATTGAATACTCTGATTATTCTACACAGATATTAAATACCGACATTATTGCTGGAAGAAATGCAGTTTCAGTGTTGTTTGACAACACTGATGTCAGCGAACAGCGTAAACAACAACTAGAACAAACGTTGGTGCAATGTTTTGGAAAAACAATTACCGCCTTTGAACAACAAAGTGCGTTGTTAATTTATGAGTGTACAAAACAAGGCATCAAAGGAGTTAGAGACTTAGAATTAGTATGGCACCCCATTGTAGACGATAATAATCACGTAAATAAAGTGTTGGTAAATGTGCGTGACAAAACTGAAATTAACAAACTTCAACAACAATCTGATAACAAAAATCGTGAACTGGCAATGGTATCTGAATTGCTTGCTATAAATGATACTGAATTTTTTGATTTTTTTGCCATTGCTTCAGCGTTTTTAACTAAGATTAAAATGTTATTGGCTGAAGAAACAGCTATTGATAAGGTCTCTATGGTTATGAGTCGAGTGCAAACTCAATTAGAAACGTTAATAAATGATCCTGTTTGTTCTATGTTGAAAGAATTTAGAAAGAAAGTCCTAGAAACCCAGAAATACAGTGAATTGTGGCAAGATATTGAAAAGTTTGAAATTGAACACCTTAATTTGACACTTGATAACTTACTAAGTGAATTATCAAGTTATGAAAAGGCTAGCAGCAAATATCTCTCTTGGGAACGACCTAAAAGCCAAACTTATAATAAGTTGGTCATCAGTAAAAAACAGATATTATCGATATTATCAGCAATAGACAATATCGATAATTTGACCTTTATTCAGAGGAAAGTGTTGCTCAATGATTTAGTTCAATACTTAACTGAAGTGCAAGCTGAAGATTAATATTGACTGACTTAAACAAGCAACATCACAATGACTAGTTTGCTATAATCATTAGTATTATGAAGATACAAAACACCATGAATTCAAAAAAGAAAGCCTTTGGCATTGCTCTTATTGTCTTATCACTTTTGATTATGTTAATGATACCTCTGATACCAGTTAAAATGAATCGTATAGCCGATTTATCTGCGCTTAATCGCATAAATGAGAATATAGCTATTGTTTACTTTGGTTTCCCTAATTGTAGTGAAGTGTGTCCTACAACCTTAGCAACGTTAAACGAAATTTATAATGACTATTTACCACAATCAAGCAAAGAGCCTTTAGCGGTTTTATTTGTTAATTTAATTGCAGGTGCAACTGTAGAATCAAGTAAAGTTTACGTCGATCAATTTAACAATAACTTTACTGTTTTATCTCTTAGTAAAAAGGAAATGTCTAAAGCCAAAATCGTTTTTGGTTTGACCTTTTCCGATGTACAAGAAGACGGACAACTATTTCACAAGGGTTATACGTATTTATTAAAAAGAACAAACGACGCCTGGCGAATTAAATATGTTTATGTTCAAGGTACTCCTGAACGTGATCAGGTTTACAAGGATATTCTAACATTAACAAATCTAAGTTCAGGTTGAAAACAACCGCTTTACCCAATACAAACCCTTGGAACAATGTCCTCAAGAGCATTTTCACTAAACGATAATGGTTTCATTTAGCAACATCTAACGGTGATGTTCTTGTATATTTTTTCATCATAAGTTTAAAGTAATTGCTTAGTACAAGCCGCAATAGGATGAATCACAGCTTTGGTTATTTTCCCATACTGATATTTGACCAGAGGTTGGTTGGTATAGCCATTAAACTTTCGTGTTTTCCATTGAGGTAATAAGGCGAAATCTGTGGTTAAATTGGCAATTAATCCTGTGGACTTCTGAGTTTTAACTTTATTCTTACTATAAATATTGTTATTAGCGAGAGCTACAGGAAAATCGTTATCAAAACTTTTTTCACGACTCGCGGCAACGATGCAAATTCTATTTTCAGCGGCGCGAGATAATAAGCTAAACTCAACCTCGCACGGCTCTTGAATATCAAAAGGTACCAATAACAAGTGAATGTCATTTAAAGCGGCAACTTTGACTATTTCAGGAATATTAGCATCATCGCCTGTTAGCATAACAAGGTTAATGTTTCCTTGCTCTAAGGGTAATTCAATAATGTTTAGCTCATCACCTAGTGCGGTCCACTGATATCTTTGACAAAAATGCAATTGCTGTTGAGTTGCCAATAAACCATACTCGCTTATTATCACCGCCTGATGCATTCCTTCAATAACTAAACTAGTGCATAGATATTGAAAAGGTCTCAGAACTGAGCTAACTTGAACTATCACCTGCTCGCTTAAACATGCCATCTGAATACGTTGTTCAGTATTATTGGTGGTTGATTTATCTGCAATAAAAAATAATTCAGGTAATTGAATAATATCACTGAGATTATTTTCAATGTAATGACAAACATCTTCTATGGCCTGCTCGTCAGACTTGTAAGTCGCAAATATCGCCACATTGGCAGTTACTGGAACTTTATTCTTTTTACCAAGTGCCTGTTCATTCAGGGGGCTTTGCTCTATTGGTGCTCTCAGGCCTTGGTAAAGTTCAGGACGCCGCTGCTTAATAAGTTGTGTACCATCAGGACGAAATTTGTTGTTGAGTCCTACACCAGCCAATTCTATGTCAGCAAAATCATAACCCTCTTCATTGGTTATAATCTTTGCTAGCACCTTACCTTCGGGGGAGATTATTTGACTTTGTCCTACGCCCACATCTGTATTAACAAGGTGTGTTTGAAGGATATGACTTTTCGCTGTCAAACTACCACTATGCTCTTGTGGTTTTCCTTGCGTCTTCCCTTGTAAGAATAACGGGCCAACTTTATTTGCCGTTGCTACAAACACCTTATTTTCAAACGCTCGAGCAGGGTCATGTAAACTACTTTGATCTTTTGCGGATGAATTTATTGAATTACACAATAATTGTGCACCACTTAAGGCTGATCCGCGTGATGCCTCAAAGCTAATGCCGTCGTTACCTATCAAGAATCCAAGTTTACCATAGGGCGTTATAACCACCTCTGAAAGTTTACTCGCACTAATGAAAAATTCTTTTTCATGTTCGGTCAATGTTTGTTTATCTTCTTGGTGGATTAGCTTTCCAGACGGTGAAAATAAACATGAGGTCACGCTAATATTCGATTTGATAGTCCCATTATGGTGATCGCGTATAAGATCTCTTCGTATAGTTACATTGATGATAATGTAACAGTCATGCTTTAGTGCTTGCTCTGCTATACGTTGTAAAAACGTGCCATTAGTAGATAAAGCATCATTCCATGCAATATTATGATCGACGTAACAAGATTGAGCATTAAAAAACTGGGTATTACAAAATTGAGGAAGAACGATTATTGATGGTTTGCACTGTGCCATTTCGTTTATCATACGAATGCACGTTGCTAGATTTTCTTGAGTATTTGAGGAGGTGGCAAACTGTGAAATGGCTACTCGCATGATTTATATTTTCCAGGTAACTAATGATTGTTTAAATTTGGCAATATGAAAGCATAACCCTTCTTTTATATTAGCTCGGATGAGATATTACATTAAAAAGCTAAAGGAGAGACTATTTTAATATGTTTTTCAGAGTGTGGTGAGAACAATGGGAATATTTGTGACTACACATAATGTTTGAAATAAATAATCCTAGAATGAGGTTAACTTGCAATATAGTCACCTTACTACACAAGACATTAAAACTTAGCATGGGATAACGTTTCTGATTAGAATTTTTATCACATTGCTCTATTTAAATGCCTTATATTTTATTTACTAAGCTGAAAATCTAACTTTCTTACTTTTATATTTACACCAGAAGCTGTAAGTTTCTGATAGAAATCAATAATGTTACAAGATTCAACCTGTTTGCAAACTATTCCGTATTTCAAAATTGCAGGCTTGTAACTTTGTAACGATGCTTGCATAAGCCAATAAAGTGCTTGATTTAAGTCTTTTTCAACGTGTTGTTCATTTATATACATTTGGGCAAGGTTAACTTGCCCTTTAGCATATCCAAGGTTTGATGAACTCTGAAAATACTCAAATGCAGTTTTTAAATTAGTTTCACTAAATTGTTCTTTTAAGTATGCTTCACCTTTACTGTTTTCTTTTGTGCCATAAATCAAATAATTACTAACTTCTTTAGCATTTTCTGGGCCGACCAAGTTACCAAATAATTTATTTCTTATGGGTCTTTTCGCTAAGTAAATAGCTTGACTGCCATGCATATTTTTAATTGTGTTGTGAGGAATATTGTATCGCTTAGATTCAAAATAATCCTTATAGCTTAATTGACCATACTGGATACTATTAATAGCGGCATGCTGTCGTTGATAGAAAAAAGCACCATAAACTAAAGTTATTATATCACCTGTAATATCAACAACTTTGGCAATTCTATATTTTTCTTTTGGCCTCAGTTTGTTACTTAACAGCCTAAAATCTAGAAAATAAATATCATTAACTTGCGGGTTTGAAACAATCGTTAATGTGTGGTTTTCTTCAGTTTTATAAGAATTATATTCTATGAAACTTAAACATAAAACTACAAATAAAGTAAAAAAAACAGTCGTTTTAAATGGTTTTATTAATTGAGTAAACTTCAATGTTCTTTGTTCAGCAATATTTTCATTAACACGCATTAAAGTTCATCCTTATACTTTTCATAAAAAATTAAGTACCATAGTTTTTGTTTATTCCACGCTAATATCCCATAAGTTCAAAAAATTAGAAACCATAAAAATCAAATATCTATACTGTATAGCGAATTTTGTGTGCATTTCCCTATCATTACAAAATGCCAAATCAATTAATTATGGTAATCGTCATTTTTATCATAAATCGGCCATTGAGCACTGGAGTAAAGTTATACTAAACTAATTAATGCTAAAGTCGGGAATACGCACAGATCACCCCTAATTTAAAATGATAGCTCTATCTTGTAAATACACCCTATGAAAACTCTTTTATAAACCCTATGATGTTAATTCTCAAGGAGCCTTATAATCAATATTTCCAATTATCCCTTTAGATAAAATTGTTTGAACTGTAAACTTTAGTTAAACAAAATTGGTACTTAGTAAATATGAACCGAGTTAAAATAAAATATATATTACTGCTTTTGAGTTGCTTACTATTATCTTCATGTGCGTTATTAGCTACTCATCAGCTACACGATAAAACCAAAATAGTCAAAATTTATGATTCATTTGAGCCGGTAGAACAATGTAAATTTATTAATGAACTAGTAAGCTCTGAAGGTACTTGGTACAACTACTTATTTATCTCAAACAAAGAGCTCACTATTGCCAGCGTTAACGACCTTAAAAACCAAGCAAGTGAAATAGGAGCCAACGCTGTGCATATTCAATACAACTTGAATTTCAATACATCGGTAACCTTTTTCGCCCAGGCATACAAGTGTGAGGAATAATTCAATTTATGATTAATTTCCATAGTAACTTATTAAACTAAGTGCAATACCTGCTTCTCTTTTGAAATTATTTAGTTGATTAAATTCAATAAACGGCTCTACTTCAAAGTACATCCATGACTTATAGACCAGATTTCTATACCTAATCGAAAGGTAATAACTTTCATTAGAGGTATCTGCTTGGTTATTGCTTTTTATATATTGGACACCACTGACAAATAGCTTATTATTCCCAGCAGGTTTAATGTGGTAAAAACCAACCTTTCTTCTAGATCTTGATTCAGACTGAATTTTTTGCCAGCTTGCAGATAAAGAGAAATAGCTTTGTTCAAGCGGATAAGTAACCACAGCCTTTGCTCCTGGTCCCCAGCCATCTTGTAAAAAATAATCTAAACGTGGTTGGAGTTTCAAATTGATCTGTTGAACCAACCAGTTAAATTGCATTTCACTTCGAAGGTACAACTGCTTTCTGCTTATACCTATCCTATTCTTTATCTGACGTTGCTGGTTAAACTGCTTGATGTATTGAAAAGCAACATTTACCCCGTCTTGATTGTTATTAACATAGTTGGACTCATAATCTAATAACACTTCATCTTCATCATCGTTATCAATAACCAAAGCAAGTCTTTCATTCCATTGAGGTAAATTCAAAGCTACTTTAAAGTTAGCGTCAACATCATCTAAATTGGCCGTGCGAGGTAACCAAGATAATTGTAAATAACCATTTGCTGAGGCCTTATTATCATTTGAATTAACACCTTTGGAGTTTACACCATCAGTATCATCACCAATACCGTCTAACCAAGAAGCAGTATCTTGCATCATGGTATTGAGCCTGTTTTGTAAAAAGTCGGCTTTGGGCAACGCTTTATCCGTTAATGTGTTTTCTTCTGATAGCGATTCAAAAGAGAATAATAAACACAGATAAGCTAAAAGTAACCTCATCCGCTTTAACACTTAATTACCAAGAACATTATTATGCCACTGCAGCTAAGGTGTATTTGAGTTACATCACATGTAGCTAAAACGGAACAACTAATTACCCAAGTGAATGCAAAGATGGATATTAGCAGCATAATACGACAAATCATCGTTCAATCCCTTTATTCTAATATGCCTAAAAAACGAGTAAAAACACCACCCTCAAAGACTTATAAAATCACTACTTTGTTAATGATTCTGCCCTGCTCTCTAACGCGGTAATTCTTGCTTCTATTGGTGGGTGTGAAGACCATAAGTGACTTAAGCCTTGTTTGTTTTTTTCACCTATTCCAAATGCAGCTAACTGTTCAGGTAACGCTTCAGGCTCTTTTTGCGCTAAGCGTTTTAATGCATTTATCATGTTTTGATGACCCGCTAAATCAGCACCACCTGTATCAGCAATAAATTCACGTTTTCTTGAAAAATACATAACAATAGTGCTAGCAAGTATCGATAACACAACTTGTGAAACTATAACCGTAATAAAGTAGCCAATTCCATGGCCACGATCATTTTTTAATATTACTCGATCAACAATATGGCCAACTAATCTTGATAAAAACACCACAAAAGTATTCACAACGCCTTGAATTAGAGTCAACGTTACCATATCGCCGTTAGCAACATGACTCATCTCATGACCTAATACCGCTTCAATTTCACCTTGTTCCATATTGTCGAGCAAACCTTGTGACACAGCAACTAGCGCATTATTTTTACTTGCACCTGTGGCGAACGCATTCATTTGCTGTGAAGGGAATATAGCAACTTCTGGCATTTTTATTCCCACAATTGTCGCTTGTTTCTCTACGGTAGTCATTAACCATTTTTCAATATTCGTTGCAGGTTGCTTGATAACCACAGCACCTGTCATTCGCTTTGCCATCCATTTAGAAATAAACAACGAAACAAACGAACCACCAAAACCAATGACACCTGAAAGTATCACTAACGCCTGAATATTTAAGTCAGATCCATTTTCAGCCAAAATACTATCAACCCCTAACAGGCTTAGGGTGACACTTAAAACCAACATAATAGCGATATTGGTCATTAAAAAAAGAAATATTCGTTTCATTTTCATTCCTATATTAAAGGTTAACTTCAAATCTAAACGGGTTAGTTTGAAAAAGGATTTAAGTATATCTAGTTATAGACTTTTTTGATGTGTTAAATAGTAACTACAATGTGTTCCTATTATTTAATGGAAGAAGTGAATCTAAGGAAAGGTTATCACTATGTGTTTATTTCAGTACAGCAGGTATTATTATGACAATAATATTAGAAATGGTTGAAAACCAAAATTATTAAATAACAAAGTAAAAACTAATGACTATCTGGCTAATATACAACAACGAAACACTTTCCAAACAACAGTAAGTTATGGATAATAAGCACAAAGTATTTAGAATTAAAAACACCTAACCTTAGGAAAAACCATGGAATTAATTGATTTTACACTAAATGAAAAGATTGCGGTTATTACGTTAAAAAATGGCAAAGTTAATGCTATTTCCTCTCAAGTAATAACAGAAATAAATGACGCATTAGATCAGGCACAAAGCGCAGGTGCGGTGGTAATTTTAACAGGTCAAGCTGGTATATTATCAGGCGGTTATGATTTAAAAACGATGAAAGAAAGTTCAGATTCAGCTGTTTCTCTGGTTACAGCGGGATCGACATTAGCCCGTCGTATGCTGTCATATCCGTTTCCTATTATTGGCGCTTGTACGGGCCACGCAATTGCTAAAGGTGCATTTTTGTTGCTCAGTTGCGATTTTCGCATAGGAAGCATTGGGCCGTTTAAAATAGGATTAAATGAAGTCACTATTGGTATGACTATGCACCAAGCAGGGATAGTGATAGCGCGAAATAGAGTACCAAAGAACTATATAACACGTTCGGTGATCAATGCTGAATTATTCAGTCCAGAAGCTGCAGTTATGGCTGGTTTTCTCGATACTGTTGTAGAACCGGAGCAATTAATGGAAACGGCAATGGCGATGGCAAATCAAATGCTTACACTTAATATGACAGCACATCATGGCACTAAATTAAAAGAACGAAAAGAGATATTGAATGCACTGGATGCCGCAATAGAAATTGATTCGGCCATGACATTGAGTTTATAGGAAAGCACTTTGAATAAGGTTACTAGCGGTCAAAACCTACACATGATTTTAATTCCCGCTGATTCTGGCAAGAGTGCTCAAAATATATTAATCTCATAGAGTAGCTTCACTTTGAACATCACTTTTAAATGTAGTGCAGTATATAAACGGCTAGTCTTAGTGATGTTTAATTGTATCAATAGGAGAATAAAATGTTAACGACCGCTTTGCAATATGCACAGAAAGCAGAGAAGCTCTGTGTTTTACCTGATGTCTATTTACGGTTAAAAGAGATGATGGATGATGAGCAATCTACTTTAACAGATATTGCCAATGTAATAGCGCTTGACCCTGCGTTATCATCTAAACTGCTAAAAGTCGCAAACAGTGCCTTATTTAATTTTCCACGAGAAGTAGACAGTATTTCAAGAGCGATCTCAATTCTTGGAACAAGTGAAGTACACAATTTAATTAATACCTATGGTGTAACCTCGGCCTTTTCATCAATTGATACTGGCATTATTGATATGGATAGGTTTTGGGAAATCAGTGTTGATTGTGCATTATTATGTAAATTTTTGGCTCGAAAAAAAGGCATTAAAAATGCCAAAAGTATATTTGTTTCGGGCTTACTCCATAACATTGGTGAATTAGTGGTTATGCAATCTGATCCTAAGAAAGTTCAATATTGTCAAGGTTATGATAAAAATGAAACCCCGTGGCAGCGGCAACAAGATGTTCTAGGTTTTACCTATGCCGATTGTAGTGCTGAATTATTAAATTTATGGCAGCTTCCACAGAGTATAAGTGCACCTATAAAACAATTTCATCAAGCATATAATGAAGAGAAAAGTGACGTTGTTTCATTACTTTATATCTGTACTAGGCTTGCCTTGTTAAATTCTCATCCTGGCATGTACTCAAAGAAATTATTTGTTGGTCAACATGTCATGCAAGATATTGGTATCACTTTAGATGATTTAGACGAAGCGGTTGATTTTTGTAATGTTGAAGGTATGGCTATTCTCTCAGCGTTGAAATTAAAATCGTAAGTGATAGAAGATTACAAAGCGCCACATTTATATGACACACAAACGTGGACTTAGAACCGGCTAATAAGTGACTAAGAAAAAAATAATTCTATCTACTTCGAGTATTTACATAAATATTGTTGCTAAAACGAAAATGGACATCTCATTTGAGATGTCCATTCATATTTAAAATTAGCGAAAAGTCGTTCAATTTGCTTAAACCTGCCTCCTTAAGCTGAACAAGTTAAGATATTATTTAACCACATAATATCGCCAGCCCATCAACATCAATAACAAACTTAGCAAGAGTGCAAACGTGCCACCACTACTCGATTGTTTAGGGTCTTGTCCTTGAGTTAACTCTTTATTCGATATAATTGCCAAACCACCAGGATCATCAAGTGTTCCATTGGCAACACCGTCAGCATCATTTGCACCACCGTCTTGCATCATCAATAATAAACAATCATCACCCATGGTTAATCCAGTGGTAAATAGTGTACTGTGTGGTGGTGGACAAATGCCATTGATACTCAGGCTTGAAGATATAGTATTGTTAGCATCTTCAACAAAATTTTGCCAACCATGTTCTTCGCTAAATTTACGGTAAACCGCATGTTCTGGTACAGCGGTTAATAAAGGAATAACCACAGCAATAGAACGGCCAAATGGTTGAATGTTTTTAATTTCAAAATCGAAATAGGAGTCCTGATGGACTAAATCGTCATTAGCAATTAAATCAGTGTCATCAAGCTCTTGTTGAGAAAGCTGAACACCATCAGAAAATTGTAATCGGGCATATTTACCTAGTTTGAGAAATAATCCTGGCTCAGTTTCAACCAATTTCCCTTCTGCTGCATTAACGTGTAATTGCTGAACATACGGAATGTCTGTGGGATCTATAAACGCAGGTAGCCCATCTAGGTCTTCATCGGCGTAACCTTCAACATCATCAGCTATTCCATCTCTATCGGTATCACTGCTGTCTAGTCGGGCTAAATTATCCAATACCGGAATGTGCACAAATTCTGTTTGCGATAATTCATTATCACCACTGTCAGTCACCTGTACCGAAAATGAAATTAAGTTATGCGCAGACTCTGGCAAATCTATTTTATCGGGATCAAAATACATCTTATGTTGATTGGCACTGATATCAGTACCAAGATATTTAGGTAATGACCATTCAATTATATGGGTATCTTCACTGTTTGAATCAATAAAAAACAAACTGACTTCGACTTCCCCTGCAGATTTTGCGATAGTAGAAACAATCTCTCCCAGCTGCTTAACTGAAATGCCTATTTGTGGTGGCAAATTACTTTCGCTAATCGTTATCTCTTGTATCTTATTTATGCCGGTGTTAATGCCATCTTTAAATTCAACTATTAGCTGTTCATCGCCTTCTATTTGTGAGTCTTTATTCATTTTAATATCAATATAACCTGTAGTACCACTGGTTATAACTATTTTATTGCTACTCAATTGATAATCAAAGCGATCAACAGAACCACTAATAAAGATTGGAATTTCGATAGGGTAAATAGGTGGTTTCCCAGATAAATAGGCATAGACTCTGGCTGTTCCTCCTTCAGCAATAACTTGTGGATGACCAAAATTAGCTAAAGGAATGACATTCAATATTTGTTCAATTTCTGCAATATTTCCAGCATCATCAACCGCACGCCAGGTAATAGGAAAAGAGCCAGAGCTGACATTTTTAACACCGGTTTCAAAGCCCAAGGCAAACAAATCACAACAATTGTCACCGTCATGACCGTCAGATACTGTAATATCTGCCACTTCAATTAACGTGGATAGTTGAATTTGGCTAAAGGTATGGTCGGCATTGATTTGCAGAGCTTGAGGCTGACTTATAACTGGGGCGTAATCATCGATTAGCGGGTTGGTACCTGCGATTTCTTCTTCGACATTTGTCGCGCCATCTGAATCAGTGTCTGAATCAGCACTGTTAGCAACTAAAGGATCGAAGCCATAAGCAATTTCAAATTCATCACTCATACCATCGCCATCATCATCAGGATCCGCATTATCACCCAAGCCATCACCATCATGATCACTTTCCTCTGCTGGATCTAGTGGTAATTGGTCAATGTAATCTAAAATACCATCGCCATCATCATCGGTATCATGAACATTCCCTATACCATCGCCGTCGGTATCAATTGACTCTATTGGGTCTAAAGGAAAAACATCCTCTGCATCTAAAACACCGTCATTGTCATCATCACTGTCTTCATTATTACCTAAGCCATCATTATCTTCATCACGAGATTCATTAGGGTTCAATGGAAACAGGTCAACATTATCTAATACTCCATCATCATCATCATCGGTATCTAAGGTATTGCCGATACCATCATTATCACTATCAACGAACTCGGTCGGATCTAATGGATATTCATCTTCTACGTCTAAGACACCATCGCCATCATCATCATTGTCAGTATTATTACCAATTCCATCATTATCAGTATCCACGGTTTCTAATGTATTGGTGGGAAAGGCATCTAGAGTATCTAAAACGCCATCGTTATCATCGTCGGTATCAATATTGTTACCAATGGTATCGCCATCGCTATCTAACCATTCGGTTAAATCCAATGGGAAATCATCATTGATGTCGATAAAACCATCATTATCATCATCCGCATCTGAATTATTACCAATACCATCACCATCGGTATCAATACTTTCGCTAACAGTTAGTGGGAACGCATCCAGAGAATCAATAGTGCCATCACCATCATCATCGTTATCGACATTATTACCCTGACCGTCACTATCGGTATCTAACCATTCAGCGCTATTTTTAGAAAATGCATCATTTGCATCGGCTATACCGTCATTATCGTCATCAGCATCTGCATTATTACCTATGCCGTCACCATCGGTATCTTCCCATTCAGCGGCATTAAAAGGAAATATATCTGACGAATCCGGGTGAAGATCGCCATCGTCATCGGTATCTAAATTGTTACCTATTCCATCATTATCTGTGTCCGTAGTTTCAAGAACGTCTAAAGGTAGGGGATCTAAAATATCTTTAACTCCATCACCATCATCATCATCATCTGCATTGTTTCCTATACCATCACCATCAGTATCTACAGACTCAGTAGCATTTAATTGAAAAGCATCAACACCGTCCAGCACACCATCACCATCATCATCGGTATCAGCATTGTTACCCGTGCCATCGCCATCGGTGTCAACAAATTCAGTGTTATCTAACGGGAAAACATCGACAGTATCAACAACACCATCACCATCATCGTCACTATCGGCATTATTACCTGTACCATCACCATCAGTATCAACAGATTCCAGTGGATCTAAGCGAAAAGCATCCACGCCATCAAGCACGCCGTCATTATCATCGTCAGTATCGGTATTATCACCTATGGTGTCGCCATCAGAATCAAACCACTCGCTCGCATCATCGGGAAAAATATCGGTACCATTTACAATGCCATCGCCGTCTTTATCAGGATCAGCATTGTCACCTATACCGTCACTATCGCTGTCTTTGTTTTCATTAATGTCTAATGGAAAATCATCGGTTGAATCAGGTATAGTGTCACCATCATCATCAAGATCTGCATTATTACCTAATCCATCACTGTCGGTGTCTAATTGTTCAAGGGGATCTAACGGGAAAGCATCAAACGCATCAATAATGCCATCAGCATCATCATCACTGTCAGCATTGTTACCGATAGTATCTCCGTCTGTATCCAAACTTTCGCTAGCGTTCAATGGAAATACATCGATTAAATCAAGCGCACCATCATTATCGTCATCGTTATCGGTATTATTACCCAGACAATCACCATCTGTGTCTAACCATTCTCTGGGTTCTAACGGAAAGGGATCATATAAATCAATAACAGCATCATTATCTTTATTGTTATCAGAGGCATCAGGGATACCATCACCATCATCATCGGTATCGGCATTATTGCCAATGCCATCTAAATCGAAATCAAACCATTCAGTATTGTCACCGGGAAACAAATCTATAGGGTCTAGGGCACCTACGGTATCGTCATATCCATCACCATCGGTATCAACGGCTGGGGTAGGAATAGGACAAGCTGCATTGACATTAAAACTGCCAAGCAAAAATAATGTGATAATTGTATATTTAACACCTTGGAACATACTACTCTCCACTTACTACAATATTTATGGAATTAATAACCAATTTGACGACCAAATTTATACGTAAAGCCTAGATATATCGAACTAACGCTACCAAATTCTGAAAAGCTCGGTTGATATTTCACACCTAATTTTACCACTGAATTTTTATTTATATTATAGAGCGTTGAGAATGCTAATACGGCATTTATATCTCCCTTTTCTGAAAAGAGTCGCTCTTGATCCAGTTCCTCCCAGATAAATTTGTTTTCGGTCAGGGCAACTGATAATCCAGCTTGATATTCAAATACGATATTTTTTAAAAATGAATCATAAGTCTTTAGCTTTTGTTGATAAGAAACCAAGGCCTCTAAAGTATCAACGGAAAAAAACAACTCACGCTGATTCCAGTTAACTTTAATATCATCTAAATTATTATAGGCCAAGGTCCAATAGAGATTATGCTTACGAGAAAAATTGTCTGATATTGATAAATTAAAACCGGTGGTTTTGCTCTCATCACCTTTATGAATTGCTGCACCTACTTCTAAAGCATAAAGACTTAGCGAAAAACTACAGCTAAGCAATACGGTGAGTATTAAAGTTATTTTCTTAAATATATTTACACTTTCTATCGATAAAACTGCAAGGTTTTTTGTTATATTCATTATTACTATCGCCAATTTTTTGTCAATGATTTGGTAAATATTAAAAGCAAAATTTGTACCAAAGCAAAGGAAAATCAAAACATTTAAATTACACTAAAACATTACGTTTTAGAGAATAGTGAACTTTTTTACAAATATGAACCAATTGCATGACAAGTTCTAATGTCGGTATCACCTCATTATCTCTTGCACATTGAAAAAAACACCAATTCAGAGGAAGAATATTCTAATAATTTGTAGGGTTACCAAGACATTTTTGTGACGTATATTTCAACATCACAAGAATAAAGCGGCAAAGCTTGTGATACTTGCCTGATTAATAATGCTATACCTGTTCGCGTATCAGGTTTCATCTAATCTTATTTTTTGCCCATGAAACCCTACTGACAGCATTATTGGTTTCAATCAGTCATAAAAATTCAAAGTAAAATATACCTACTTTGCCAATACCACACCTTCTCTACGTGGATCAGCGCCACCAACAAACCCCGTTTGTGTGATTTCTATAGCATGAATTCCACTATTTAAATCACGAACTTGTACTTTATGCCCTTTAGCTTCTAATGAGTTTTTTAAAGCTTCTGCCTTAGGACCACGCTCTAGCGTTGTAACATAATTCCGATTAGTCACTTTTGGAAGGTTAATTGCTTCTTGAGGATTAAGGTGCCAATCAAGTACACCTATAATGGTTTGCGCTACATAATTAATAATCCGGCTACCACCAGGTGAACCAACAAGTAATTTTAATGATTTATCTTTATTAAAAACCATCATTGGTGCCATAGAGCTTCTAGGGCGTTTATTCGGTTGTACTCGGTTTGCTACCCATTGATTATTTTTCTTTGGGGCTAAAGAAAAATCTGTTAGTTGGTTATTTAGAATAAACCCTTCAACCATCAAAGCTGAGCCAAACCCATTTTCTATACTGCTTGTCATTGACACAGCATTGCCTTGCCCATCAATAATGCTAAAGTGAGAGGTAGATGGCCGTTCAATTGAAGAATCATTTGCTAATACTAACGCGCCATCAGGAGTACCTGAAAGGGCTCTGCCCATATCTTTATTAGGGTTTATCAAAGAGGAACGCTGTGCCAAATATTCAGGGTTAATAAGTCCTGCAGTAGGAACGCCAACAAAATCAGCATCGGCAACATATCGATTTCTATCCGCAAAAGCTAGTCGAGAACTTTGTGTATATAAATGCATTGCTTGGGTATTATTTGGTGGGTATTTAGCCAGTTCAAAACGTTGCAATTGACCAAGAATTTGAATCACAGCGATACCACCAGAGCTAGGTGGTGCCATACCACAAACATTATATTCACGATAGCTACCACATACTGGTTCGCGCTCTGTCACTTGATAAGCAGCCATATCTTTCATTGTAAGCAAGCCAGGGGAAATAGCTGCGTTTTGAACTTTTTCAACAATTTTTTTTGCGATCCAACCCTGATAAAAAACATCGATTCCATCTTTGGCAATACTAGTATAGACCCTAGCTAATTTTTTATTAACCAGTATATCCCCTGCTTTAACTGACTTACCGTTTGGAAAAAAGTATTGATTAATTTCTGGCAATGTATGTATGCCGGGATTAAAGTTCATCCCTAAAAGTTTTTCTAAACGTGGAGATACTACAAAGCCATTTTCAGCCAAAGTAATAGTTTGTTCAAATAATACTGGCCAAGGTAGCTTGCCATATTGATCATGTGCACTTTTAAAAGTTGCTATCAAACCAGGAACACCTACAGAACGCCCACCAACTACTGCATCAATCCACTTCAACGGTTTGCCTTGCTTATCAAGAAACAAATCACTAGTTGCTGCTGCGGGTGCCGTTTCTCTACCATCAAAAGTAGTCATATTTTTCTTTTGATTATCCCAATGAAGCATGAAGGTGCCACCACCAATTCCTGAAGATTGAGGTTCGACAAGTGTCAACATTAGCTGGACAGCAATAGCGGCATCAACTGCACTCCCACCTTGCTCTAAAATATTAAAACCTGCCTTACTCGCATATGGATTAGCTGCAACAACCATAAACTTATTACCATACACAGCTTTCTTGGTAACAAGCCCCGTAGCAGCTTCTGGTTCTCGAGTTTCTCTTTTAGTGCTTGTAGAATTTGTAGGTGTTGCAAAGATTGTATTGCTAATTAAAAGTAAGCTTGCGGTAGATAACGTAAATATGGTTTTAAAAGTCATTGAGGGTACTTAGTTATTGATAATGAAAATTATTAAAATTAAATTATTGATTTTGAAATGTTACTTTCTAAAAGATAACTGAAATTGATTAAATTGTGAAAACTTATTTAGTATTGGTTGGTAAAGTCCACAATCAATAATATGCTTCTTGTCACATAAAGAGTTTTCATCTAAGTGATTTTTTGAATAACTGATATCTAACTCCCCTTCCAATAGCGCTAACGCGTAACATGTTGCCTCTAAACTTGATAACGCATTTTTCTTGGCAACTTTGCGAATCAAATATTTTCCATTATTCGCAAGAATATCGGGTAAACAAACTTGTGTGAGCGAATGCAGATTTTTAGATAACATAAATATGCGATAAGCTTTTTTCCACGTTCCATCGAGAACAATTAGTAAAGATGGTTTTTGTTCACCTATTTCAGTGTATTCACCTTCAGACTTGTTTACTGTTAAAGTCAGATCTTGTGAGTGTTCGCCCGGATAAAGGAGTAATGTTTGATGTGACCCTAAGAAGTCATTTAGTTCAGTATTTTCTGAAAAATCTTCACCAATTAATACTTGGCAAGCGTTTAACGAACGCTGTAACAAAGCAATAGTCCCTTTACTTTGTTTTACTTCACTTGGATGTTGTAGCACCAAAACTGGGATCTTGTTATTCGTTTTAATAATAAAAGGACAAATACAAGCACAGAATGGTCGTTGGCATTGTGAACACAGACTTCTAGCCATAAAATAAAAGCACCAAGAATATTAAAATTTTTAAGATGACATTGTATACTCAACCTTTAATGAGATCAGCCAAAAGACCAACTTAAATGAAATTAAGCACGTTACCACTTTCTCAAAAGCATTCATTAGTCGTTTTGATTATTACTTTACTGTCAATATTAGCTTTTGCTGGTGAATATTTTATAGGTAAGCAAATCACTCAATCCTTAGTATATCAAAGAGATTTAATAAACAAAGGTGAAGTGTGGCGGCTATTTACCGGCCACCTGTTACATACTAACGGCTTCCACTTATTATTAAATTTAGCTGCTCTTATTATGTTATGGGCATTACATGGACGTTTTTACACGATTAGAAACTACAGTGCTTTATTTATGTTTTGTTCAATTAGTACTAGTATTGGTCTTTTTTATGACAATGCTTTATTAATTCAATATGTTGGTTTGTCGGGCGTATTGCATGGAATATTTGTCTTTGGTGCAACAATGGATATTTACGCTAAAGATAAAACTGGGTATTTACTCTTTGTTGGTGTTTGGATTAAAATAGCGCACGAACAAATTTATGGCGCAAGCAGTGATGTGAGTGACTTAATCGAAGCAAGTGTCGCAGTTGATGCGCATTTATGGGGAGCCGTTGGTGGCATAGTATTCTCGATTGTTTATCTTTATGTGCCTCGCTTTAGATTCCTTATTTCAAACGAAACTGATTCAAACAAAGCTCATTCAAAAAAACCTTAGTGGCAACCATCCTTGGTTACCTTGTTTCGATTCTAGTAACTCACAACTCGTCACTATAAAGTATTTTCAAATAACTTATAAATACGACGATATTCATTTAACCACGAACTAGGTTGAACAAAACCGTGAGGTTCTACAGGATAAATTGCTGTCTCAAAATCTTGCTTTTCTAGCTCAATTAAGCGTTGCACTAAACGAACAGTATCTTCAAAAAACACATTATCATCAACCATAGGTGCGTTGATCAATAATGACTTTTCTAAACCTTGAGCAAAATAAATAGGCGAACTGCGTTCATAAGCAATGGCGTCATCTTCTGGTGTATTTAAAATGTTAGATGTATAACCATGGTTATAATAAGCCCAGTCAGAAACTAGACGAATTGCTGAGCCAGACTCAAATAAATCAGGTGCAGTGAACATTGACATTAATGTTAAGAAACCACCATAAGAACCACCATAGGTGCCTATTCTTTTAGGGTCAACATTAGCATTTTCCACAATCCAATTAACACCATCACGCATGTCTTCAACCTCAACTTTACCCATATGTCGATAAATGCTAGTGCGCCAATCTCGACCATAACCAGCTGATGCTCGGTAATCCATATCAATAACAACATAACCTTGTTGTACTAACATTGAATGAAACATAAATTCTCTAAAGTAACCTGACCAACCAAGATGAGAGTTTTGCAGATACCCTGCGCCATGTGTGAACATTACGGCTCGGTTTTTTCCTAATGTTTTATCATAGTTTTTCGGTAAGTACACACGTGAGAATATCGGATCTTTTTGATTACTAGAAGGGATAGCTACAATACTTGGGGCTGCCCATGGCAGTGCTTTAAATTGTTCAGAAACAGTATAAGTTATTTGTATCGCTTGTGCATTTGCAGTTAGCGATTGAACATACAATTCTGGGGGCATAGTTAAACTAGAATGTTCAATGAGTAATTTAGACTCATCAGGACTTAGTTCATAATCATTTTTACCACCTAAATCTGTTAATGCTGTAAAATTCTTAGCTAAATCGACTTGATAAATTTCATAAATACCAGGATGCTTTTTATTAGCGTTGAAAATAAAACGCTGTTTATCTTGAGTCAGCGTTACATTACTCACTTCAAATTTTCCTGAAGTAAGTTGCTGAGTTTTATCATCACTTAACGTTTTATGATAAAGATGAGAATAACCACTTTCTTCTGATAAATAATAAAGCGCATCATTACCTACCCAGTCAAACTCGTTTAAAGAATAATTGATCCACGCGTCATCATGCAACTTATGTTGATTTACTAAGTTTTTATTTTCAAAATCAACGGTAGTTAACCAGCGGGTTTTGTTATCCCAAGCTTCTAACATTAATGCGACTTGGCTACCGTCTTCATTCCATTTAACAGGAAACGACATTTGTAATAAATGAATATTTCGTGCTTGTTTTTTACTTTCGTATATTTTACCTTGGCGTGCATGGTTTTCTTTTTTTACCTCAGCTAATACGTCAGCATCAAAATCAGGCAAAGATTCATAACTTAATGGAAACTTTTCACCCTTATACAAATCAATAAAAAAGATATCCTCTTTATATTGACGATTGTTTGCAACACGAGCGCGTACTTTTTCAGCTGCAACAGTGCCATCTTTTGTAATATAATTTGGCATAATATCTGTATCATCCCGGCTTGATTTAGCCGCAGTAATACTGACTAATAATTTATCACCTGTTGGCGATAAGCTCGCATAAACCACACGCTTATCTTTACCAAAATAATACTTTGTTGTAGTAATGGTGAGGTTTTGCCTAGCCAAAGTTTCTTTTTGTTGTTCAGTTAATTCGTTATTGCGTTGTTGCAAAGCAATATAACTAATAAGCTTATGTTGCTCTTTAGCTAGGTAACTTGTTGGCGATTCTACTCCTTTTGGTTTTTCAACCATTTGTAAATTCGCTAACTCAACTATTTGTCCTGTTTTTAAGTCATGAGAATAAAAAATATCACCTGCACGGTACGCAATTTTTCCATTGGTTAAAAATAGTGCATCACTTTCATTCGCAGAAGTGTAAGTGATTTGTTTTACCGATTTACTAGCAAGTTCTTTTACAAAAACATTCCCTTTAAAACTATAGATCTCAAGGGTATTATCACTATTTCTCTTAGTATTATTATCAGCAACAATATGATGATCGGTTAAACTAACCTGATAAGCTTCTTTATTTGAATCTAAATTTTTAACAAATAGATCTCTTAACGGGTTACCTAACTGCTTTTGTTCATAGAAAACAGTGTCACTATCGTCTCCCCAATACCAAGATTCAGGAGCTCTACCAAACCAGTCAGGATCTGCCATAATTTGCTCTAAAGTAATCACCCCGCTAGCATTTTTTACCAATTCACCATTAGTTACAGGTGCTAAAACAGTCGTTGGTGACACTAATCGAGCAGAGCTAATTTGTGACGTATTCTCAGTGCTTACACAAGCCACTAAAGATACACTTAAAGCAGCAGCTATTAATTTTAATTTCATAAATTTATAATCTCTTAATTTGAGAGGGATAATTCAATTGGTATGAGTAATAGGTTGAATCTATTTGAGTATCCGTATTTATACGGATCAAACAGGTATTGATCAATACACGCATAGCAATAGGTTATTTGAATTTAAAGCAAAAGTGTAATGGAAAGCTACCAACGGCTTTATTTATGCGACAATATGGATAGTTTGTAAATACAATTGCATAAAATGGATTTATGATGGAGAAAAGAGCTACACTCTTGGAGACAATTAATCAGTTATATACCCAAACTACTTAAGAATAAATAAAGTAAAAGAGTGGTTATGCTCGAGTTCTAATGCTTTTAACTTATTAATATGCTGAAGCTCTATAATTGTATCTTTAGTCAGCAGTATATTTTGGTTTAAATTCATTAGATTTTGAGCTAAAACATGACCAACATTAAGTTGGGCAACATTTATAGGGTACTCAACAGTTCCTTCTGATGCACAAGGCATAATTTCTAATAAATCAACAAACTGCTTAACCACACAAGGATCGAAAACCGATTTTGATGATTTTGTAATACGATGTATAGCTTCAATAATAGAAATAGCCGCTTGGGTTTCTCTTCCGATCACTAAATTATCAAAAGTTGATATAACAGACAGTATTCTTGAACCTAGCGGTATTTCCTCTGTCGATAGATGGTCAGGCACACCTAAACCATTATAATGCTCCGGTATATGCTTGATAATATGCGCAATGTTACTCAATTCATTTACTTTTTGTAGTAGTTTACTGCCTTCATCATAAAAAGAGTTATACAAAGTTCTCTCTTGTTGAGTTAACGTTTCCATAGGCACCGATAGTAAAGACTGTGGTATTAGTAACTTTCCAATTTCGTAAAGTAAGCCTGCTATATATATTTGAAAAACTTCTAATTTCCCACAATTTAATTGTTGCGCAATTAACCGAGCTTGTGCTGCAATTCTATAGTTGTGCTTACTATTATCTTGAGTGTGAAAAGAAATAAGATCTGCATTTAAATCAATAAATTTTGAAAATGTTCTTTTTAATCTGACAAAACTTTTTGCCTCTTTATACGAAAGTAGCTCTAACTTTTTCTTTCCTTTATCAACTTCTAATTCTAACGCATTATTCAAAAGGGAAAGTTCGGCATTTTTTTCAATATTGCGTCTTAATAGTTTTTTTGATTTTGCTTCAGAAATAAAGAGTTCATAAGCTGATTTCAATTCTGACATTAGCTCCTTATTATCCCACGGTTTAGCGAAGTAATGAGATATTTTCCCATCATTGACGGCACTTACCGTTAAATTTATATCTGCATGTCCAGTTAATAGAAAACGCTTTGATCTTTGGCTAATCTCAGTTATTTTTGCTAAAAATGTTGCACCATCCATCACTGGCATACGCATATCAGATATAACTAAGGGTACCGGGTTACTTTGAAAGAATTCCAATGCAGCTTGAGGCTCAGAGAATAAATGTAGCTCATAGTCTTTACGCAATACTCTCTTTAAAGCATTAAGCACTTCTTCCTCATCATCAACTATTAACAATTCTGGTTTACTCATAGTTTCATTCCATTTTACGTAAGATTGCATACAACAAATGACAAATAAATGTTAATTAGCAACATTATTGTCAACTAATATTATTCTAGTCAACATTATCATTTATAACATTATTCTATCTTTACCACTAAGAAGTAATGAATTTTCTTTTTGCAATTTAACTTTCTTGTTTTAAGAAAAGCACTCTATGCAAAACAATAGTAGCATGGCTATTTAATATTGACTTGCAGAGTGTATGTGATTGAAGAGTCATATAATAGTAGTTGTTTTCGCCGATGGTGATGCAAAGACTCCTATTTTATTAATAAAAATTTTATATTGCATTTTAAAGTAACCTAATAGGTCTTTTAACACGAAGATAAATAATACTGTACTTTTTCAGCCCTAGACTCCCACGACTCATGAATAACACTCTTCATGCGATTTTCTTTACAGAAAATCAAAGGTAACAAATCATCAAGTGCTTCTATATTATTAAAGTTTGCAACATCAACAATATTTGCATTAGCAAGAGCTATCGCCTGATGAAATGGCTTATGTTGGCTGGTTACTTGAATATGAGTTCGGTAATCATCAAGTGCATTAAAGTTTGTTGATACAATGGGAGTACCACTTGCTAAATATTCTCTTAACTTAAGTGGATTGCACATTTTTATTTGTTTATTGTCTTTAAACGGTAAAATAGCAACATTCCAATTCTGAATATACTTAGGTAATTGCTTATGCTCCTTTTTTCCTAGGAAAAATATATTCAAACAATCGCGCATTTCAGATACGTCACATTCAACATTACCAATAAAAACAAAGTTCCAGCCAGGTAGTCTTTTAGCAGTTTGTACAATTAGTTTTTGATCCAACCAAGAAGAAATACTGCCATAAAAACCTGCAATAGGTTTTTCATTCGGTTGGTCATTTGGCAATGTTTTAGTCTGTTGACTAAATAGCTGATAATTAACGCCATGGGGAATCGTTATTGTTTTTGATGTTGGAAATTTTTTATTTAAAATTTCATTTGCAGTGAATATATATGTAGACTTTGTAACCAGATCTTTTTCTTTTCTTGTTACAACCTTATGATCAACTCCTGCCAAACCACTAAAGTCGTCACCACAATAATACACACAAGGAAAATCACCGAGCAGTTCTAAATAATCAACAGCTGTTGGTAATGAAGACCATATGATAGGGTTTTTAATTTTCAGTTTATTAAGTACTAATTTCAGCTGATTCTTTAAAATAAATTTATTTAAAGCAATCGTTAGCCAACTATCCGCACAAGGAATAATGAGTGGATTAATAACAACAAAATCTTTTTCTAATTTTTTCTTATTAAAAGTTTTAGTTTTAGTTTTAGTTTCAACTTTATTAAAAATGTATGATTTAACTTTACTCACAAGCCGCAATACATCTCTTAAGCAAAATCTGGGCTTACGTAAACCAATAGAGTTAACCCATACAATAACGCGTCGTTGATTAAGTATTTTAATTAAATACTGAGTTGAACTTGGATGAGTTCCCCAATCTTCACCAAAAACAATAAGAGGACGAGTATCATTTATATTTGTTGTTTCACCCATCAGCATTCTCCTTCAGCGATTTTATGACTCTGGCTGGAGAGCCTGCAGCGAGCACATAATTAGGCAGATCTTTTGTTACGATGCTTCCTGAAGCGACTATAGTTCCTTGGCCTATTCTGACTCCAGACATCACTTTCACACCTGTAGCTAACCAAACATCATCTTCAAGAGTTATAGCACCAATCTGATCATCAGTATCAGGCAAACCTTTAGCTCTATCTTGTGCATTCAATGGATGGCCTGGATAACCAGCCAAATAACAATCCCCTGCAATTCTAACGTTATTTCCTATTTCTATTCTATTGCCAACCGAAATAGAGGTACGCCAACCAATACCAACATTATTACCAATAAGTAATTTCGGGACATTTCGGCAGACTGTACGACCACTAATTGTAGTCATTGCTGCTAGTCTTACAGAGCTACCCATGGTGATATCAAGTGTGCCAATAACCACAGGCAAACCACCATATAAGTACAAGCTTTTAGGATTGTTAAGTAATCTAGATTTAAAAATGGGCGTAAAGTATAAAATCCTTAAGCAATCAGCCACTATTTGCTTTATCAGTACATGTACGAAGTACAGTAACTTAAACAAAATAGGAATATCCGGCACTTCAATTGCCTTAATGAGTAGCCATAATTGTTTAACCAACCGAGCCAACACATGATCACTTGTTTTAGCCCATTGTTTTGCGTAATGTAAATTAAATAAAATCATTCTACTGTCACCGACTTAGCAAGGTTTCTAGGCTGGTCGACATTTTTGTTTAATGCTTGACCACAAAATAAAGCCAAATATTGCAATGGAATAACACTCACAATTGGCTGAATAGACTCTTCTATATCTGGCAGCTCAAAAAATCCTCCTTTTTGTATATCAATATGTTTTAGTATGCTTTTATCTCCGATAACAAAAACAGGGGCATTTCTTGCTTGAACTTCTTTAATGTTGGAGATTAGTTTATCTATTAAACCATCATTTGGTGCTATCACAACAACGGGCATTTTCTCATCAACCAAAGCAATAGGACCATGTTTTAACTCTCCAGCAGGATAAGCTTCTGCATGAATATAGCTAATCTCCTTTAACTTAAGCGCAGCTTCCATAGCAATAGGTGTCATTACCCCTCTTCCTAAAAAGATAATACTGGGATAATTTATTAACTCTTTAGCCAACGCTTTTATCTTATCGGCTTGATTTATCATGCTTCTAATTAATTGTGGTAAATATAAAAAATTAGTTTTTAATTTATAAAACTCACTCACATCCATTGATTCTCGTTGTATGCCCGCTTCAATAGCCATTTTATAAAACAAAGCAAGTTGACATGTAAAAGCCTTAGTTGAAGCGACACCAATCTCAGGTCCAGCTTTAATCTCATACATATAATCCACATTCCTAGCAATTGTGCTTGTTGGAACATTAACTAAACCGAGCGTTTTGGTGTTTTTTTTATTTGCGAACTCAAGCGCGGCTAACGTATCGGCAGTTTCTCCTGATTGAGAAACAAAAATTGATAATTCATTTGGGTTTATAATAGGTGAGCGATAACGGTACTCGGAGGCGACATCAATTTCGACAGATATTTTAGCGTATTTTTCAAACCAGTATTTTGCTACAGATGCAGCATAGTACGATGTACCACAAGCAACGATGGTAATCTTATTTAGTGATTTAAAATCAATTTTGTCGAAAGTAACATCATTTCTGTCGAAGGAGAATTGATCAAATAGATCTACCTGTTCAGAAATTTCTTTTTCCATAAAAGAAGAGTAACCTTCTTTTGAAATCAATTGATTTCTATCCGTATTTTTTGCAAAACAAATTCTTTTGTTTTGTGAGTTATAATGAAGTCTTATCTCTTTTGTATTCAATGAAATTAACTCATTATTTTTAGGATAATAAATTTTTCCTGCATCATGATTCAAAGCTAAAACATCAGAAGCAATATAAAATCCCTCATTTCCTTCAGATATAACTAATGGACTGTTTTGCTTAATGGCATATAAGCTATTATCTTCCCCGCCAATCAAAATCCCTAAAGCATAACTTCCTTCTAAATCTGCAACAGCTTTATTTATAGCTTCCTCACAAGACATTCCCAGTGACAAATAATGATTTACCAGATGTGGAACAACTTCGCTATCTGTAGCACTATGAAACTTATGTCCAAAAGAAAGTAATCGTTCTTTTAACGACAAGTAATTCTCAATAATGCCATTATGTACGACCGAAACAATACCACATTGATGTGGATGAGCATTTTGAACATTCGCTTCACCATGGGTGGCCCAACGAGTATGCCCTATTCCCCATTGGCCATCTAAAGGCTTTTTAGTTAACGAACGTTTAAGATTATAAAGCTTTCCTTGAGCTTTACGTGTTTGTATTTGGCTATTTGTAATGATTGATATACCAGAGGAGTCATAACCTCGATACTCCAGTCTTTCTAATCCATCTAGCACAGGTTTCGCTGCTGATTCTGCGACTGCTCCAATAATTCCACACATAATAAACACCTCATATTTTTAACTGCATTTATGTAGTTGCATTTTCCAAGCCAAATAATTTTTAAATAAAATACAATTACTTAAGGTTTTGTTCGCATTAAATTTCGCAATTTGCAAACGAATACAATTTGCAAACAGTACTAATTTACAAACTAATTGGTTATGCATAGGGAAAGATGAATAAGGTAAGAATGGTGAAACTGTTTATTTATTACTTGCGCATTAGTTAACCACTGCAAGGGGAGCATTTATGAGATTAAGTATTATATTTCATCTAACGGTCTAAAAAATTCACTTAATGAGAAACATGTATGTGTCTCTTGATAAATAGCATAAACGTGATGAGGTACATCATTGAATATAAGAGGTAATTTAATCTTGTAATTGTCTAGTAACACTTGAAATTGTGGGAATTGTTTATAGCGTTGACCTCTATAGAAATAAATCAACTCCTCGTTTGCTTTATTAATACTATGATCTAGCATAGCAACTAATTCCGCACTATGGTGCATGTCAATTATTAGCATTTCACTTGCACAATGAGCTTGTTTATTAACAGGTTCATACTTTAATATTTGATAGTCACTTCCTTGAACAAGCAACCAACTATCAACAAATTCATACTTATTTTCCCCTAGGTATGGGGCTAAATAACTTTTGCTTTCTGGCAGTATTCTCAGGCTAGGCGTAACAAATATAACTTTTAGAGTTAAACTACTTACGCTCAGTAAAATAACTAAGAAAGAAATACTATGCTTTTGACTTAACATAGCCAACTCCCCATAAGGAAATAATTATCACTAGCGGTAAAGTGATAGCATTAAATATATTGTTACCTGCGGAGCCATGAATTAAATTAAACAGTTCCATTCCCTGTGTCATTAAAGAGAGACGCATATAATTTAGGGTTGGAATTACTAATATAACCGCAATACAAGAGACAATGCTCTTAAAATGTAGTTTCGCATAGTAATGCTTACCTATTACAAACCAGCATAGTAAAGCATATGAAAGATTAATAAATGAAGAACAACCCTTAAGGATAAAAAGATTATAACCAGAGTCACTAGAAACAAGATTACCAGAAACATTCGTCTCTAAAGATAACATGGATAAAAACAACTTCACCATGACTGAGTCAAAGGCTAGCAAACTGGGCGTAAAAATCTGGAAAACAACCTGAGAAACAGGCTCTCTTAGGGCTAATGCCAATAGTATTTGACCACATAACCTATGCTGGTTAGAGCTATAAATGATGACTACAGCAAAACAAGCTAAAATCAACCAACAAAGTGTAGAACTTGTTACATGGAACGCTATTAAGGTTAAAATAGCGACCAAAATATCCTGCTTAGTAGCCAATTCCTTTGATGGTTTAAATAATTTTTTAATAACCAGTAACCAAATTCCCCAAACAACAATAGAAATACCAAAGGTTTGTAATGCTGAGTCAAGCCAACCAAATTCCAAAATATGTAAGCTAACCGGTTTAATGATTGCATTTAGAAAACCCACAAGACTGACCAATACATATATGTGATGGCGATATAGTGTATTCATTTTTCATTACTTTTTGTACTGTTGTACTTTTTAAAAAGCAAATAAATAGATAAAATGATTAAGCCGCTATAACCACTCCCGATATCATCAACGGGAGCACCAATATTGGGTGTACCTGAACAATCTTGTTTCCACCCCTCATGACCCGTGCCACATTCACTAGACTTATCGTGTAGTGCCCAAGTATTAAAAGACATGGTTACTCCTAAAAGTATGCTGCACATTCGATTCATAGTATTCATAAAAATCTCCCTTAGACTCTTAACAACAAAACACAAAGTGATACTGATAGACTTACATTTCAATAACAATCAAGTTGTGTGCCACTTCATAAAAAATCCACAAACCTATATGAGGTAGGCCTTAGAAACAAAATAAAGCTTTGCACTTTCTTGTATGATTTTATTGGAAGTCGCATTATGAAAATGCATATTGCAAGTTTGTGATGTATCTATAGACCTCCCCCCATTTGTATCATTATTGAAAGAGTATAAGGTTGTCATTGTCTAGATCTCTTATTAGAGCGGTTAATCCATCGGATCCTGAAGGCGTTGTATTAATACCTAGTTGTTTCTCAACAGCTAAACTCTTTAATACAGCATCGTCACATAAAGTGACGAAACTTTCTGCCATTTTAAGCAAGATTTCAAAAGATAGAAGAGAAGGTGTTAACCGTTTGAATTTGTGCCATTAATTGGCCTGATTGGCATTTGAAATTTCGAAGGGGTAAGCACAACCCCAACTAAGGAAAAGTGCTGATTTGTTAATTAACTATTTTTCTGCGAATAGGTAAGTAACATGAAAGTGAAGAATATTGTTTAGCCGTTATTTGCGCATTAATAGATAATTCATTACGTAACTTACTATCACGAATAAGTGACATTAGCACAACAACTAAACTGTCAACTGAATTGGCTTCATATTTTAAACAGTTATGACCATCAATTAACTGCTGGTCCCAATAGGCTTGATCTGAAGGGATAACAACAACCAAACCAGCGACCATTGATTCTAATATTGACAGGCCAAATGGCTCTTTATCTGATGTTGAGACAAAAATGGAAGAGTCAGCTCTAATATCATTTAAATTGTCAGGATCATCAAAGCATTTTATATTTTCAGCCAAATTACAAGGTAACAGATAACTTTCAGCTACCGATTTTGGCTTAATATAACAAATATTAGCACTAAATTTTTGCTGTATACTACAGTTGTTTAAATTCAACAAATCAACCGCTTTGATAAATAAATCTAGGCCTTTCCATTTTAATAATGAGGCGGCCCAAAGTAACTCAACTTGATGAGAGTGGTTATATTTCTTTATTTTTTTTTCATCTATCCCATTAATAAAGGCGCTATATTTTCCACCTGTCATTTGACAATAACCTTGATAAGACAGAAGCGCCCTTTGTATAGATTCAAGAGCAGATGGTAGATAAAAAACATACATAGCTCGTGATAAACCAAAACCGGCAACGTTCGAATTTGGAACAGATCCTTGAACTAACTGAATAATATGTAACGGAATAAATAAATTAACTAGGTATAAAGCAAAGTCTACTGTTGGCCCTGATATCCCTATTACTTTTTCAAAACGACCTGCTCTACAAATCAAGGACAAAAGTGACATCATATACATCAAGTGCTTTAAATAAAAAAATAGACCGCTCGTTTTATCATAAAAAAAACAATGAGAAAGCAACTTTCGTTTTTTCAAATTATTTTGTTGCCAGTTATCAATGTTATTGGTTAGAACCCATACATCTATTGGTTCTGACAACTCAGATAATATGCTCTGGGCAACTGTTTTAGAACCACCTTTATATGGAACCGGATCGTAAATTAATATACGTTTATTCATGATCTTGCTTCCAATGTAAAGACAGAGTCAATTTACTACTAGTTTTACTCCATATCGCAGCTAAAACTTGCTTAACTTGAGTAGACATACTAACTAAAAGCCCTTGTGTACTCGTTACGCTTTGTAATTGTCGATATAAATAATCAAACTGAGCAAATTGCTTTTGGCAATTAAAATTAGTAACAATGTGTCGGTACGCGTTTTCGAGTAATTTTTTAGTGATTTCAGGCCTCATAATGACTTGCTCAATAGCTTGCTCTAGTGCCGTCAGGTTTTTAGCTGGAATAAGTATTGCATTCTCATTGTTAGTAAAAATCTCATTTACACCCGCTACATCACAGGTAATAACAGGTAACTTAGCAATACTTGCCTCTGCAAGAGTTAAACCAAAAACCTCTTCAACTGGCGTTGATATAAAGCAGTCAGCATTACTAGAGTAAATTTTTGCGACATCAGCTGTTTCTGGAAAGAAATAAATAATATTCTCTAATTTCAAATTTTCACAAAGCTTCATCAATTGTTCTTTTTCACTACCATCACCAAAAATTGCCAACTTAATAGCATGTTTATATCGCAAATTTGCGATAGCACGAATAACTGAATCAACCGATTTTCTTGAAATCAAAGAGCCAATAAAGAGCAGAACAAAATCATTATCATTTGCGTTAACTTTAGTGCGAAGATCAATAGGGCAAGGTGATAATACTCGCGAGGGGTTTATACCATTATAAATGACTTCAGTGTGTTGATGGTTACACTCATCAACGTTGAAAACATCAATAACAGATTGACTTACTCCAACGATTTTATCCGCACCATGAAACAACAAAGTTAGCCTATCTCGGTAGAGGTACCTCGCGTGTAAATGTAGTAACAGTGGCGTTTCCGCCAATTTACATGCTATAGCTAACCACTGACACGGTGCGCCATTGTTAGAATGAACAACGCTAACTTTAAACTTTTTCATTAACCTAGTTGCCTTAAATATCTGCCTGAAAAATTGACAAAAACGCCATCGAGGCATAATCCAATACCCTAAGCAAACAAAATCATCAACTATTACTTCAACACCTGCCATTTTTGCTTCTTCGGCTAACACCTCACTATTGCACCACAAAATAGGTTGATAATGGTTTTCTATCGCCATATTAAGCAAATCAAGTAAGACAATTTCACTACCTCTTAGCCAATTTTCACCATAATGTACATATAAAATAGATTTTTGATTTCTTAGCTTTTTCATAGAAACTCCGATTTATTCATTAGTTAAATTAGGATTTGTTGATCTTTCATGTAGAAAGCAGATTTTTAGTAAAGCGCTTTAATGCAATAACAAGTGCAACTTGCAAATAAATGGGCCAGATAAAACCTTGTGTTAGAAAAGTGCCAGAGATAATAAAACCAACTACACCAGCAGGTGCCGCATTAATGGCAACTCTCATTCCTGGAGATAATGTTGCAAGTTTAGGGCTTTTAAGCATTTTCCAACTGGTCCAAAAAGTACTCACAATAAGGCTAACAAACAGAACTAAGCCTAAAAAACCCGATTCAGCTAACACACCAAACCAAGTTGAGTGTACGGCATGATTCATCCCATCCCAGTGGGTGCTATAAAAGAAATAGTTATGATAAAAGTTGCTGATTCCTACGCCAAATACTGGATTATCTAATGCCATATTCCATGCAGCTTCCCAAGCATATAAACGGCCCATTGCCGATTCATCAATACCGGCTTCAGCTGCTCCGCCAGATGCTCTATCGCTAATTCCTGCAACAATAAATAAAATTGACAAGCCAATAGCTGACCCGCTGATAAGCACTATCTTTGATTTTATTTTGCTATAAGCAAAGATGCCTGCAACGGCTATAAAACCCAGTAACCCTCCTCGGCTTTGAGTCGCCAATAAAGCAAAAAACAAAATGCAGAAAACAATCAAACCCAAATAACGCTCTAACTTAAAAAGAGATCTTTCAAAAAAAGTCGATATGGCAAAAGCCATGGGGTATAAAAGCACTAAAGCCAAATCATTAGGATCTCCAAGAAGAGACCCTACATCTCTACCAATGGTGACCCGTGTTCCTTCAACCAGACCAATGCCATTCGCTTTATTAATTAAAGCAACAATTCCCACACAAGCCCCCGCGATTAAATAAAGTCTTGAAGCACTAACAAAGTGACTTTCTTTGCGCATCATCCAAGCAATGACAAATGTCATTAAAATTATTTTGCTATAGGTCCCTGTCCAAGAATTCATCGCAACACTGACATTAGCAGAAAAAGGTAAAGCTACTGTTATCAATAAAAAAAATGACATCAAAAAAGTAAACTGTGTACACCAAAACGGTTTTAAGTTTTGCACAATAGTAAGACGTAAAAAAATAACAAATAAAGCCCCTAATGCCAGTAATTGAGGTAACTTGAAAGGTTCTAAAACAGGAAATACTTCATGAATTCTAAAAAAAGAAAAAATGACAAAGCCTAACACCACATAAAAGGAAAAGCTCACTACCCCCCACAATGCAAAAGGAGCTAAACCAATTAATAACAAAACAATTGGATGAGGGAAAAAATATAACGCTGTTGCCGTGAGTGAAATAATGGCAAAAAGCACTCGGTGGCTTAAGCTTTTTTGACTTAAGATAATAGAGCCCATAAATTACCCTCAGTTATTTGCCCAAACCATGTTGCAAAAAATGCTACACCTAATGCCGATACTAAATAACCAAACTGATATGGCAAATACACCTTTTTTTGACTGAGATAATAAAACAAAGCCATTCTAATGCTATTGGCTATAAGCAAGGATATTAACGCCCCAACAACCATGAATGGTGGAACGAGTAAGACAAGAAATAAAGCGCCAAAACCACAAGTTGCTAGGTTAATATTCATCTGTGTTTGACTGTTTTTTTCAACAAAGCAGCCTAAGTTGAGAAGATCGGCTAGCATTTTTAGTAATGTGCACAAAAGCAGCCATGGGAGAATTTTTATTGCTCCATGATATTCAATTGGCGTTAGTTGCTGAATTAGGAAAGGACCCACGAAGCCAAGTACACCACAAATTAATACTGAAATTATTGCACCTATCATGGCAAAATGAGCATTAACTTCTATGCCATTATCCTCTTTTAAAACCGAAAATCTTTTTGGAAACCACCAAAGGGTGAATGGTTGAATTAACAATGTTGGAACTAAAGCAAACTTTATCGCAATAGCATATGCAGCAATTTCTTTAACGCCAAAGGATTCAGCAAGTAACCATCTATCCATACCCGACAACGCAAACGTAGCAATACCGCCGATAAAAATAGGGCTGGAATACTTCACAATAGTTTTTAAATTCTCATGTGAAAAAGCTATGCCTGTTTCTCTTATTTGAATAGTACAAAGAATTATTGCAACAACAATAGCTGATACAGCACCTGCAGCTAGAATACTACTAACTCCCAATCCACTAGAGAGCCAATAAAATGTTAATAATACTTGTAAAATAACTTTTAGCATTGTTATCTTAAAGAATAGAAATGCACGAGAAGTTATCCGTAACCAAGCTAATGGGATATTAATCAGTCCGCCAACAGCAAGAGCTATTCCCAATAAATAAAGTTCATGTTCAGAGATTTCACCGGGTAAAAAAGTAATAATGTCTTTTGCGAAAAAATGAAAAACAATGTAAGCCGAAATTGCGATAACCAAAGCAATAAGTAGGCATTCGCCAGCATGACGTTTCTTTTGTTTATTTCCATCGGCTAAGCCCACAAATCGGCACAACGCCTCAACTAAGCCAAAACCTAAAAATATTGAAACAATATTTGAAAACACAACTAACATTTCAAGTCGTCCATAGTCTGTTGTTGATAAATAACTTGTGTAAACTGGAAGCATTATTAGTGAAATCCCTTTCATTAAGAATATCCCCAAGCCATAAAGAGCGGACTCAGTTAATAAACTTTTGTATTTATCATTCAGCATCAGGGCTCCCTAATATAGCCCGGCTATAAAAATTGAAAATTCGAGGGATTACAACATTAGTTGAAAAGTTACTTATAACTAGCGTTGTAGAATTAAGAGAATATTTTCGATGTTCATGTAATGTTAACCGATGCGCACATTTAATTATCTTAATAAAAAAATCTAGACGCTGAGGAGGAACCAACCAACCATTAACTCTATTTTGCACTACCGTAGAAAGTCCGCCAACATCGAAGGTTACGACCGGAATCCCACGAGCCATGGCTTCTAACGCAACGAGAGGTAAACCCTCTTCTCTACTTGTGATACATAAAAATTTTATTCTGTGCCAATAAGGAACCATCGACTTTACTTGACCAACTAATTTAACATTGTCAGGTCTAGCGGAGTTAATTTCATCAAATAGCGGTCCACTTCCATACATAGAGAAATTGTATTCAGGTAAAGCTTTTGCCAGTTCAATAAAATTGTCCGGACCTTTTTCATGGCTAAAACGACCAACAAACGCGACTTCGTTACCATCTGACAATGAATATGGTTGACTAGGAATATCGACAAAGTTCTGGATTATTTCACTGGAGGCATTCAATGTCTTAGATATTTCTTTTGAAACACTAATACATGGAACTCGCTTAGCGGTAAAACGATCTAACCAGCAATAAAACTGTACTTTAAAATTACCTTTTTCACCGGAATGAAATGTTGATACCACTGTTTTTGATAATACTTTGCATAGACCTCTACCAATAATTCCAGCTTTATAACCATGCGTATGAATAATATCTGACTTAGAATACTTAAGTGTTTGGTATAAATTAAAAAGACTTCCATTTAGTTTTACTAAAATAGAACGTAAGAATCCATCTTCTTCAAACACAGGGTGTAAACCGTAGTCTTTCATTAGAATAATTTCAACCTTATGCCCTTGTTGAAATAATCCTTTAGCTAGGTGAGCAACATGTGTCTCTATGCCACCAAAATCACGACTATCAATTAGTAAAGTAATATTGTGCACTACTTTTGACATATTTATACCACTCGTTATACAAACATACCCTTAACAGTGCACAAAACAAGCCACCTAACTTTACCCGTACTTATCAAAGACTTACAAAAAACCGATTAAATGATAGTTTGCAATTTGCGAACTGTAAATTCTAATATGCAAAAACTTGAGAGGGGATACTCTCTTTAGAACTCCCCCCATGAAAACCTATGCTGTAGTCTTCAAGTGTTTATTGGCAAAGAATTTGCTTCATTTAGCCACTAATCTACTTGCAATAATTTAACGATGTAAGGGGAAAGCATGAAAGAAAAGCTCAAGTCATTATTGTCACTTTCATTGACAAATAAACAGTACTTACTTCTTGCTTTAGCGAGTGTTTACCCTAGTTTTATCTGGTACTTACTTGTTCAAGCCTACTCACCTTGGTGGCTAGAAAACTTAGTAGCAACCCCTTTTATTATTATTCCTTTATATTTTGTTTCCCCATTTATACTCTACTTATTAGGTAGTAAAAAATTGTTCTTCGGTTTATTGATTAACCTTTTCATAGCGTTATCTTTTAATGGCGATTTTTATAACAATGGCACAGAGTGCTATGAGGGAGATAGCGTTTTTCAATTCAACATGAAATATGATGAAAAAAATCTTAACCTGTTAGGTAATTTTCTAATAAAGCAAAGGTATGATTTTGTCGCGTTACATGAGGTGAGCCCTGTCGCAAGACAATTTTTACTGAATAAACTTATTCCTTACTACCCCTATTTTATTTCAGGTGTTAACCAACAACTATCGATTGAAACAGATCAATTAATTTTAAGCACTCATCCTTTAAAAAACAATAAATATCAAACGAATGAAGATTCATCGTATTTAATTAGTATGCAGTGGAAATTAGCTAATGAATTAGTTGAAGTTATGGTGTTGCATCCACCCTCACCAAGAACAGAGCCGTTATGGCGGAAACGAAACCAAACGTTATATCAATTACAAAGAAAAATTCATCAGACCAAAGGAGATAGGATACTCATTATTGGTGATTTGAATATATCAAATCATTCTACACGATTGAAACAAATTACAAAAAACCTAATTAGCAAACACATTAACTCTTGGCCTAATCATCCATTAATACCGCAAATACTTGGATACTCAATAGATCAAGTTTGGCTTTCACAACCGGGCAGAATTTGCAGTAAAAGATCTATAAAAAAACTTAATTATTCTGACCATTACGCTATAGAAACAAAAATTTATTGGTCCAAAAACCACTGATTATACTCAAGTAATTTCAAAGTTCTTCCCAAGCCTGCTTCTTACGATAAATTGTCGAAGGGCTAACATCTAACGAAGCTGCAGCTTTTGGAATATTGCCGTCACAACGGTGTATAGCCTCTTCAATTGCATTTTTCTCAACGAGCCATAAAGGCATAATATATCCGTCCTCAACCTCGTGTGATTCAACATTGTAACTAGTGACGACTTTAGGTGACTCAATTGACGCTACTTTATTTTTACTTCCATTAAGTGGATAAGGCAACATTTCTATTGTGACTTCGTCGGCATTATTTAATACCACTAGGTTTCTAATAACATTCTCCAGCTCTCTCACATTTCCTGGCCAGCCATAGTTGAGTAGGGTATTGTCAACGTCCATTGAAAAGTGAGAAAAAGCCTTGTTCTCCTCTTTACTAATATCATACAAAAACTGTTTAGCAATTTGAATAATATCCTGACCACGATTTCTAAGCGGTGGTAATATAATTGGAATAACATGTAATCGGTAATATAAATCTTCTCTAAACCTACCTCCTTGCACTTCTTTATATGGTTCTTTATTTGTTGCACAAACAAACCTTACATCAACTTTTTCTAGTTTGCTTGAACCAACTTTCTGAAATGTGCTTGATTGAATAAACCGGAGAATTTTACTCTGTAAATCTAAATCCATTTCGCAAATTTCATCAAGAAATAAGGTTCCCCCATCAGCTGAAGCCGCAGCACCTTTTCTCTCACTTGAAGCACCTGTAAATGCCCCTTTAATATGCCCAAAAATTTCACTTTCCATTAAATCTTTAGGTATGGCCGCACAATTCAATGCAATAAATGGCTTATCTTTTCTTGGACTTAGTTTATGAACAGCTTCAGCACATAATTCTTTTCCTGTACCACTTTCACCCGTAATAAACACGGTAGCAGTACTAGGTGCTGCACTTTCAATAATACGATATACACTTTGCATTGCAATTGAAGCACCAATGAAACCACTAAACTCTTGCCGCTCATATTGCTCTCTATACACATCAATAATTTGGTTTAATTCATGAGTTTTTGCTGCATTTCTGATAGTGATCAGTAGACGCTTAGCTTCTACTGGCTTACAAATAAAATCAAAAGCACCGTATTTCATTGCATCTACGGCAATATCAACAGAGCCATGTGCAGTTAGCACCACAACAATAATGGGTAACGCCTGTTCTTGAATATATTTCAATATATCCATGCCTTTCATGTCGGGTAAATTAAGATCCAGTAGCAAAATTTGCGGGCATGAACTATTAATAATATCTAAGGCCTGTTGACCATTTTCAGCCGTTATAACTTTATACGGTTCTTTATCTAAATAACCTTTATAGATTGCTGACAAGGTTGGACTATCTTCTAACAGTAAAATATTTTCTTTTTCCATATATAAGCCTTAATTCCATCTAAATTAAAAACATACTTTAAGTTTAGACAAAACTATTAATTTTTTTTATTTTTTTTATTTTTTTTCAATAAGAATAAATGTCATATCATCAATCGGTGTTTGGCATTGGGTATTAAAATAGCCCTGAAACTTATCAGACATAGCGTCGAGTGAATGGTGTTTAGTTGTATTAGCTATCTGTGAGAGATCACCGAGAAATGATGTTTGCTCTGATTTATCTTTCATCCAGTCGAGTAAACCATCAGTGTATAGAAATAGCTTATCTGCTCGATTTAGATTAACTGTCACTGTTTCATAATGGCTATCTAATGATAGACCCGCAAGCTGTCCCGATACATTAATCGTTTGATAACTTCCTTGCTTAAATATTAAAGGGCAAGGATGACCAGCACTTACAATGTTAATATGCTGGTCGGTTACCTCTAATGCAATACAAGTCAAAAATGTATTACTCAATAGAGGATCAGCAAACATCTTTCTAGAAAGTGAACCTACGATTTTTGCCAAATTTATTTCATCTGTATGCTCTAACAAGCCCTTAAAGTAACCTGAAAAACTATGGGCAAATAATTTAGATTGAATATCATGCCCCATTACATCAGCTAAAATAATTAATGTTTTATCCTGTATTTTCTTTTGAAAAACAAAGTCACCACCACCAGCAAAAGGTGATGAATTTTTTAGTGAGACATTATACTGGTCAATGTTATCTTCAATAGATGGTAGCAAAGCGTTACTAATATAATTATCTACTTTATTGTTTAATTGCTGATTTCTTATTAGTGCCCTATCAACTGCTAAGATTAATTTTTCTTTATCAATTGGTTTTGTTAAGTAATTTTCTATACCTAACTCGTTGGCTTTCTTTTCAATCAAATAATCATTTCTAGCGGTAAGGAAAATAAATGGTAGGTGCACTAATTCTTCTTTTGAAGCTAACTTTTTTTTCAGGCTAATTCCGTCAACTTGTGGCATAGAGATATCACTTATCACTAGATCAAAGTGCTGATTTTGTGCATCATCTAAAAACTGTTGACCATCTTCGTACATCACAATTTGGTACTTATTTGGTAAATAGCTTCTTACGATTTCCCTCATCATTGGCTCATCATCAATGACGGCTATTCGAGTGATGCTTTGTGATTTTTTGCAATGTGACTGATAGAAATTAAAAATATTTACCTTTTCATTATCATCACTTAGAAAATATTTACATTGAGGATACAAACAAAAGATGATCCCTAGCCCCATTCCTGATTCATCAAACATTGGTGTTTGATGCTCATCTTTCATATAAATAAATTCATTAAAATGTCCACCGTTATCTTTAATAACAAACTCCAGTGAATCATGTTCATGTTTAACTAACAACTCAATGAAGCTAGCTTGGGGGGTCGCATGTTTAACAATATTTGTCATAAACTCAGTGACCGACAACAAGATATTATTCACAGCGGTTTCATTTACTTTGAGCCTATTTAACAAAGAAGCTAGCATGGCTCGTAAACGCTTGATTTGTGCAAAACTCGGTGTGATAACTTGTTTAAATAGTTGCTGTTCATTCATGGTTTAACTCATAATTAATATGAAAATCTGTTAATTTTTCAATTGATTGTTCAGTTAATTGAGCTAAATCATTTATTATGGAAGGTATCTCACAATGCTTTTGCAACTTACATTTAAGCTCTAGTTCTTTTGCCAACACCCCCAGTGGAACTGCTCCTATAGTCGTCGCACTGCTCTTAATTGCATGAGCCTCATTTTCAATAGTTTGAAAGTCTAACTGTTCATTACTTTCAATTATTTGCTTAACTCTTTTTTGGGTTTCAGCAACAAACAATTGTATAATGGTATTAAAAACCTCTTCCCCTGTATCTAATATTAATTGTTCAACAATAGAAGAACAAATCACATTTTCGGTGTTTTCTTGAAAAGAACGGCTTTGCTCATCGCTAGTCACTTCAGATAGACCTCTTGATAATAATTCATCAATTTTATTTAGCAATAAGGTTCTATTAATTGGCTTCTCAATGAATTCATTCATACCTGCGTCAGTGCAATGGCGTATATCATCTTTAGTGACATTAGCCGTCATCGCCCAAATGGGTAGTTCAGTCATTTCACCAAATTTACTACGGATAATTCGGCATGCTTGAGCACCATCCATCACAGGCATGGATAAATCCATCAACACAAGTTCACATAGGTTCTGTTCAACAAAATCAATTGCTTCAAGCCCGTTCGATGCAATTTCAACATGATAACCTGCACGTTTTAACATTGTCTTAATAACCAACTGATTAGGTAAACTGTCTTCAACAACCAATATGGTTTGTCCTTTACCTACAGCTTTGTGCTGCTTAGTTTTTTTTAAGTCAGAATTTTTTCTGGTGTCATCAAAAACATATTTAAGTAAATGATGATAAGACTTTGACCAAACGTCTACCTCTTGCTTTAGGGCAGCTAAACTATATTGACCTTTTAAGTTATGTTGACCTTTTAACGTTTTAAGTTTTTTCGTATGAAATAAAATTTGCTTAGGTAAGTTTTTATCCCGAATAAAATTAACTTCGCAATTCCATAAGTTAAATTGCTTCTTAAAAGATGACTCACAAAATGAGGGACAATTAATAAGGTCAACATTGCGATTTATTAATTGTTCCTTTGGAATTAAGGGTTTGGTAAACAGTTCATGAGGAATAGTTACTCTAAAGACACTTCCTTCACCTTCTTCAGAAGTGACACTTACCTGTCCCCCCATAAGATCAACAAGTTGTTTAGTAATTGCTAACCCTAAGCCTGTACCTTCAAACTGCCGCTGATATGATGAGTCAACTTGTACAAACTTTTTAAATAGCTGTTCAATATGTTCATGACCGATACCAATACCAGTATCTTTAACCTCAAAAACCACTGTGTTATCACATGGGTAAATACTTAATTCCACGCCACCTGCTTGGGTAAATTTTATTGCATTTCCTATTAAGTTTATGAGTATTTGTTTAACTCTTTGCTCATCAAGCCTTAACTGGGCCGAAAGTGTAGGTGTCAGGCAAAACATCAAAGCAATACCTTTAGCTTTCACCCGTTCATTAAAGAGGCTTTGCAGGTAATCAACAAGATCGAGCACATTAAAATCATTGATATTTAATTCAAGTTTACCTGCTTCAATTTTTGAGAAATCAAGAATATTACTCACTAACGATAAAAGTGATTTCCCCGCAGTTATTGCATTAAAAACAAGCTCTTTTTGCTCAATGTCTAAGTTTGTTTCACAAAGCAGATCCATTGACCCAAGCATAGCATTCATGGGCGTTCTGATTTCATGGCTCATTACGGCTAAAAAATTACTTTTTGCTGTAGAACCTGAATCAGCAAGTAGCTTTGCTTGCTCAAGTTCACTATACAGTTGATTAACCCGAGTGCGCATTAAATGACGAGTTTGTATTGCTTGTTTTAATGTTAGAATTAGTTGTTCACCATCCCAAGGCTTACTGATAAAACTCCATATCCGACCTTTATTTATCGATGCTAACACAAGCTCAGAATCTGAATTCCCAGTTAGCATAATGCGAATAGTTTCAGGGTATTTACTGGCAACTTCAGATAATAAAGTAATACCGTCCATTTGTGGCATGCGTAAATCAGAAACAATTATGTCAATAGAGTCTTTTTCAATTAACTGAAGTGCTTCAATGCTTGAATCACAGAAAAAGAACTCTGCTTCTATATTTCTAGTCAACCTTTTCAATGAATTTAATATTGAAATATCATCATCCACAAAGAGAATTTTAACTTGAACATTCTTTGAATCAGTAATCATAATATTTAATCCATTTATATTGATACGTTTAAAAGCACCATCGCGGTTAGCTTTTCTCTAGTTTTACACATTAGTTTAGGGAAAAACCTATCTAAACGCTTAGTTTCCCTTAACATTTCAGTTAGTAATGATGGATTTGACTTATCATTAATAACCGTTCCAATTAAATTAACACTTTTAACTTTTAATTTTTCTATACTTTCTTGGACCACATTAGTAGGTGTTTTTCCTGCTTCTATTACCAGTATAGTACCGTCACAAACTTCGCAGATTATTTCTGAAGGTACATTACTTTGATTTAACGCAGTCAATGGAGCGGTATCAAAAATAATACAATCAAAATCGTTGAGCCACAGATTGACAGACTCAAGTAATAATTTTCCTTCTCTATATTTTATAAGCGCTTTAAAATTTTTAGGCGCAGGTAAAAAACTAAAATTTCTACCGCCTATGGTAATAATTTCATTATCTTTATAAGGCTGATTAGTCAGTGTTCGTAATTTCTCTGATAGCACAGGGTTATAGGTGTTCATATCTACCAATAACACTTTCTTTCCTACGAGTTCAGTCCTTCGAACAAGCGCCTCAGTTAATGTGGTTTTCCCCTCTCCTTTAGTTGCCGATGTTACTGAAATAGTTCTATATCCCGCACCAATAGTCTGGGAATATATCGCCTCAACTTCTGCATAATAAATGGGTAATTCAGTCATTATAAACCTCCTGCTATTGCCACTAATGAAACAATACTTACCGCATCTCTCACACTGGTCATAAATATATTCCAATCACTTTGTGATACATCAGGAACGTATACTGTATCTCCAACCCTAACAAGAGGTAAAGTTGTAAAGTCTGGGTGTTCAACAAACGTTTCCAAATTAAAGAGCTGACTTGAATTCTCATTGGTATTGGCTTTAGAAATATTTACCACCATAATTTCCTCTAAATTTGCATTTTCAGTGGGACCACCAGCCTCAGCAAGTAAATCTAACACCGTCATATCATCACTAAATTGATATCTACCGGGTTTAGCTATAGCACCAATAATACGTACTGTTTGTTCTTTTTTATGGTCAATCCATTGCTTATCTCTTTCAGGAATATAAATGGTATCGCCTGATTCAACAATTGGGAGCAAACTTTCATCGCCCGTTTCAAAATACAAACCCAAATCAACTGTCGTAACTTTGGTCCGGTAGCCATTGCGGTGAGTGACTTTAATATGGTGAATATCTGCAAATTTATTGGGTCCGTCTGCCGCTGAAATTATATCTAGAAAATGTAACTTATTTTCAAATGCATATCGTCCAGGTTGACCAACTTGACCAAAAACATAAATTGAGTTTTCCTGCGATTGTCGTAACCATCTTGCTTTATTGTCAATTACATCACGGGGTCTTTCAGGCAAGATTATCGTGTCTCCTGCACTGACCTCTGGCAACAAAGAAAAGTCTCCCCCCTCATTGATAAAACGCTCTAAATTAAAAGGAGTTTCTCTAGTTGATTGACCTGATTTTAATATTCTAACTTGAGAGATATCAGCATCTTGCGTAGGACCACCCGCATGGGCCAATATATCGAGAAATGACATTTCGTTCCCCCATTCATATCGACCCGGTTTAAATACAGCTCCAATTACTCTAATGGCTCTATCCGGAGAAATTTTTAACCATGACTTTTCATTCATGTCTGTTTTTTCAGGCACAAATATCGCATCACCCGGAGAAATACTTGGAACAATCGTATCCACTAAACCTTCGGTATATGCTTGTAAATCAAAGGCATCAACTTTCCCTGTTGCTCTAATAATTCTGACTTGCCGAGTTTCTGCAAATCGCGTAGGGCCGCCGGCATTCGCTAAAATATCAAAAAAAGCTGTACCGTCTGATGCTTCATAAGCGCCCGGCTTAAAAACTTCTCCCATAACATATATTGTTCTTAAACCGCTTTTTATCTCTTCTTCTTGAATAGGAACAAATAATGTTGAACCAGCAGTAATTCCAGGCATTCTAGAAGAATCACCCGTGTCTAAATATGCTTTCAAGTCGAATAGTTGTGGAACACCACCATTAATGACTCTTATATGCTCCACACCTGCATAGCGAGTTACGCCACCAGCCCTCATTAGCATATCAACAACGGTATTACCTTTTTTATATGAAAAAACACCGGGCTTAAGCACCTCACCAAAAACTTTAATTGCAGTAGTTGCTTCAGAGCCATCACCACTGGCAGATAACGTTGCAGCATCAAAGTCCATTTGCACATTGCCAATCAAAGGTGAAGCTGGCACGAAAATAACATCTAACGGTAAAAGCGTGGGCAATATTGAGAAGTCACCCGTATCTAAATATTTTTTATAATCAAATAAGGTGATTTTTCCATTACGATTAATTTGCAATTTATCTAATTGTGCACCAGCACTAGGGCCACCCACTTTTTGCAATGCCATTTGAACATTACCATCTTCAGGTAAATCTATAATCCCTGGATTTTCAACAAAACCCAGTACTTTTAATGGGATCCGCCTCTCAACTAAGTACAGTTGAAAATCATCTATGGCACGATATTCTTCACCTAATATTTGTTTTAAGTGTTGCTTTGCCTCTTTAATTGTTAAATCAGCAATAACAACTTGCCCTACTTCAGGTAAGTTCAATGAGCCATCGCTCTTTACTTGAAAGGCCTCTTCAAAGTCGGCTTCTCCGGGCAATTCAATTTGAATAACATCGCCTGGGCGAAATTTAACTTCAAACCCTAATGCTGAGCTTTCAACCAAGAGCATATATCCAATGAGTATGAAAATAAGCTTATTCATAAGAGACCTCCAAACTATTTTCTTGGAGAGTCGAATCAAGCGTTAAGGTAATTAAGCTATGACGATTAAATACACGAGAGGGAGAATTTGTTTCTTTCTCCCTAAGTATCTGCTCCCCTTTAGATTGGGTTGTAATTTTTGTTGCGGGTATGCCTCTATCAATGAAATACTGAGCAACAATCCTCGCCCTTTTCTCACCTAATAAAATGTTATAATTTTCATCACCTTGACTATCTGTATGACCGACTACAGATAATTGAGATTGAGGATGTTCACCCATTAAAGCAACAAGCTTATTTAGTGCTTCATGGTAGATAGGTTTTATAACGTCTTGATCAAAATCATACAAAGTTTCAGTGATAATAGTGTGTTTATGATTCCTAAAGCTAACAACTGATTTTCCTTCCTTATTTTCTTTAGCCCTTTCTTTAGCAGTAAAGCCTAAATTACATTGCTCAAATTCTCCCGCTAAATACCACTTCTTTAATACTTTAGTTTTATTGGTTTGAGCACAACCAAATGCACCATCAAGGTAATTGTAAATACAGCGTATTTTCCTCATTTGTCTGTCAAACTCAACCAAAGAAATAAAAGCATCATTATATAACCCTCCTTCAAACTCATTTTCAGCTATTTGTAATAGAGACTGAGCAATTGAGACTTGCCCTGCAATGCACTGCTGAGAGTTTTTCTTTATCATAGACAACATTTGACTATTTGAACTTGTTATATACTGTTTTATTGAGGCCTTGCTACCTGCAGAAGATAAGTAAAAAGTAGAGTCCAAACTATCCTGTGTTTGCTCTGCATCAAAAACACTACAACTGACAAGGCCACCAATAAAAACAGAAACAAGCCAGACACGAATAAACATAATTAAACAGCCTTGGCAGGTAAGTTTTGAGTTAAATAGCTTTCTATATCTTCAAAGCAATTAATTGTTTTATCTAACAACAACATTTGAAACAATTCTAAAGGCTGCTTTGTTAGGCCGACAACCGATAGTATTTGCCCTTTAGATACCATTCTCTTATACAGAAACACGATGGCCCCAATACCTGACGAGTCGATAAAACTCACATTTTTTAAATCTATTAAAATGTTATGTGATAACACACTATATTTTTCAAGATCACTTTTCATTGCTTTAACTGCATCAGCATCAAACTCATCATGTAGTTTAATAACAAAATCACTGTTTAACTTATAGGTTTCATTTAACATAACTCACCTCAATTTTTGATGTGTTCATAATATGAATAGCAACATTCGAGCCAAACATTAAACACTGAAAAATCAAAGAGTTAAATAGACGGTAACAGATCAGATTTGTCAAAACGCAAAATAAAAAGCATAATGCAACAAAACTTATAAGCAGTATTGCAGGTTAATTAACATATAAAGCTAAGAAGAGTATCTTTTAGATAAGCTTGTTGGTGTCTTCCATAATTATCTGCAGGTATATTAGCTAATGTGTATGGCTGACAAGACTCAATAGATTGAAAATTTCTATGATCCGGTATTATTGAGTGAATAGTTTTAGATAGTCCTAAGTTCTTTAAGAAACCTAACTGGTAGAATAGCTCATCTTGTTGGTTATGAAACTCGAGCTGAACATTACTGATAAAGTAAACCTTTAAGGGTTTGTTGTTATTTATAGCGCTTACCATTTTAGACATCAACAAACTTGGCACTATGCTGGTGTAAAAACTTCCAGGTCCCAAAAGTAGAACATCACTATTTTTAATTGCCTCCATCACTTCTTTTGAAGGGTCAACCTCGGGCAATAGCAATAATTTTTCAATTCCTTTAGACATACTTTTGTCAACCTCTATTTCACCAAAATAGTGTTGATTTTCACTGCTATGGCTAACTATATTAGTTACGTTATCAGACATAGGTAATATCGTTGCATTAATACCTAAAAACTCACTCATGACTTTGACGCTATCGGTTGGTCTAATACAGAGCGAATCAACAGCACAAAACATTAAGTTACCTAAACTATGGCCAGACATGTCCCCTAACTTTTCAAAGCGATGTTGAAAAAGTAATGATTTAATGGATGTTTTTTCACTTAATTTCGATAAGCAATACCGTATATCCCCCCAAGAAATACTTTCAGTTTGACTTCTAAGGCGCCCTGTTGAACCACCATTATCGGTTGTACAAACAATGCCTGTTAGCGATATATAATCTACATCATTTAGTGTTTCTAATAAATGGCCTAAACCATGTCCACCGCCAATGCAGGTAACATTTACTTTATCCATATAAATTGATACCTCCATTTTAGATATACCATGGTAATCACAAGTATTTAACTGTTTAAGCTTATTACTGACCTCGCCCTAGGATCATAATAACAAATGTTCTGAAAACTATTTTTAAGTCCATCAAAAGCCATAGATGAAGTTTAGTAAGAGATAATGAATATGCAAAGTCATAAGCGATTTTAGACCTTACATCGTCAAGAGATTCATCATATCCTTGGTACACTTGAGCCAAACCAGTGATTCCAGGTGTGACCCAAAAAGTCCGTTCGAGATAAAAAGGAATGTTTTTTTCAAGCTTCTGCGCTATCTCAGGGCGCTCAGGTCTAGGGCCAATCAAAGACATTTCACCTTTAATCACATTTATAAATTGTGGTAATTCATCTGCACGAGTTATTCTAAGAACTTTACCCACACAGGTTAATCGGTCATCATTTTTTTTTGCCCATACAGCGCCTGTTTCTGATTCAGCATCCTGTTTCATGGTTCGAAATTTGATCATGTTAAAATATTTAGTTTGATTAGGTAAAATCACTCCTACCCTACGCTGTATATAAAAGATAGGCCCCTTACTTGTCAATTTAATCAATAGTGCAATATTCAAAAAAAGTGGCAACGTGATAATCAAACAAGTTACAGAAACTAACAGATCGATAATTCTTTTAACGACTAAGATTTTAGAATTTATAAATGTAATAGTTTTCATAATATCCCCTATTTTTTACCATGTTTTCTGTTGAAGGCCCAATAAATATTTAAGCGCTCCTATTAGTGCCACCCAATAGGCATTCACTAAATAGCACACAATTTTAACTAAAGTGTTTTTCGAAGATAAGTCCAATAAATTTATGAGTACAACTCCCCCATACAAAGCCACTTGACAAACAAAGGCGAGTTGAAATATCCAATGATTAGGAAATAGATAAATACTGCTAAAGAAAATGAATAAAAATAAAAAGGGAATTAAGGCTCTTAATGCTTTACCTGAGGCAAAATTAATAGCATTCCAACCATACTTAGGACTAATTAACGGAAATAAATACAATAGTTGCTGAAAATTTCCTGCTGCTATCCTTAATCGTCTTTTCATATCTTGCTTTAAATCTACTTTTTCTAGCTCAATAGCAGCAACTCTTGGCTCATAGACAACACGATATCCTTGTTTGATAACATTCATAGGGATTAAAAAATCATCATTAATGGTATTCGCTGGAATATCCTTGTAACACGATTTTTTTATTGCATAAAAGGCTCCGTGGGCACCAAGTACACTGGCAACTAAACTCTCTTGTGATTTTAATTTAGATTGGTAACGCCAATATTTTTGCTCCCCTATGGTTCCTTTATTTGCAAATTGATAAGCGCCAGATACAGCACCCACTTCTTTGTTATTAAAATGTGTATCTAACATAAGCAAAGCATTGACCGGCAACAAAGCAGAAACATCACTAAACACTATGTGGTCGAACTTAGCCTGCTTAACCCCATCTTTAATAACAGCGACCTTCCCCCTGTTAATCTCAAAATTGAGTATTTTATAATTTAAGTCATAACAGCCTATCTCATCTAAAACATCAGATGCAATACGATAAGTTTCATCGCTACAACCATCACATAATAAAATCAGCTCGAATTTTTCATTTGGGAAATCCAAAAAGCTTAAATTTCTTATTTTCTCTGCAATGAATTTTGCTTCGTTAAATGCAGGTATCACAATAGAAAACGCTTTTAGTTTATCATCTTGTCGACTTTCAACATATTTTCTAGTCTTAATTTCAGGCTGAATTTCATGTTTGTCTTTTGCAATAAAGCCAAGTAACAAAGGATAAATAACATGATGATAAATGATTAATATTATAGAAAACACGAATAAGGACCCAATTGTAATTTCAATCATAACTTACCCCTTAAATCAGCTTGTGTTAAAGAAATATATTGACGGATCATACTATTAATTGAACGTTCTTTTTTAATAAAAACTCTTGGTGATATTGTTGTTTTCTCTCTTAATGTATGCAATAAAGCTTGCGATAAATCGGTTGGGTTATTTGGTTTCACAAGTTTACCTGTATATTCGCATATGGCTTCGCTACACCCGCCAACATTTGTTAAAACAACAGGAATGTTGCACGCCTGAGCTTCAAGTGGCGATAAAGGTAATCCTTCATTACTAGATGAAAGACAAAAGACATCCAGTAATGGGTAAAACGAACTCATGTCTTGAATGTGCCCTAAAAAAAACACTCGTTCTTCTAACTTTAATTCTTTGACAAGTTTTTTCAATGTTAGTAGCAAACTCCCAGTTCCTGCTAAGAGTAGTCCGATATTAGGTGGCAATTTTGCTAAAGCACGAATTAAAATATTATGTGACTTAACCGGTTCGAGCCTAGCAGCACAACCTATAAATGTTAAATGTGTGGGTAAATTTGCTCGCTCAAGTAAAGTGTTTTTGTCTACTTTTTCGGGTTTAAACCTATTTTCATCAATACCGTTTGCAATAACAATAGGCTTAATAGAAGGTAGAAGCTTCCTAACTTGGGAGGCAACAAAATTAGCATCAGCAACAACAATAGGTGCAACCAGCTTTAAAAATATATGTTGAAGAGTTCTGCGTTTGAAACTTGTTAAATGCCATGCATCATGTTCGGTATGAATAACCTTTCCAGCCGAAGATAATCTTGCTGCTAAACCACCATAAATAAGTGGGCCTATATGGTGTGTATGAACATATAAAGGTTTTATTTCTTTGATTATTTTAATGAGCTTCCAAATAATTTCAACTTGCCATCCAGGCTCTTTATCAAGTACATGAATAAAATCATAAAATTTTCCATAGTTTCTTTTGGAGTAATGTAGGCTACTCTTTTCTAATGAAATAACATGAACATCAAAGAACGGCGAAGCTGCCCGTTGAAACTCCAATGCAAAGTTTTCAATACCTCCTGGTTTGAGGTGTTGAACAATGTGAATAATAGATGGCTTCAAAATTTTTCTCCTAAATAATTAACATCATTGATTTTAGGGATACGAGTTAACACAGGTGCACATGTAATTAATTCAAGTTGTTCTTTTGAACGAATTGATGTGTCAGCGATTTCAACAAATAGCGCCATACCTCCTCCTAAAGATATACCGCCAATAACACCTGCTAGAATAAAAATCGATAGTGGAAAGTTGTTTGGAATACTTGGAATAAAAGGCTCATCAATGATTTTTATCCTTTCGGGTTGTTCAAATTTTCCTAAAGCTCCTGTTATTTTGGCCATTTCATATCTCGACAACAAATCACTATATAAATCACGTTTAACTTTTAGATCTCTTTCAAGTTCAAGTAACTGTCTTTCCATATTTCCGGTACCGACAATTGAGGCTTTTACTGTATTCGCCTGGCTTTCTAATGACTGCAATTCTTCTTTTATCTGTTCAACTTTTCCAGACGCCATTTGCAGCTCTTTAAGTTGTGAAACTAATAATATGTTTTGATTTCCATCAACTTCTCCATCTTTCATTTTATTAGCCACTTCCCATAGACGATTTAAGTCAATTTCATTCATTTTATAAGACGCTTTACTTTGTACTGCCCTTTCGTCTTTAAGTTGCTCTAGTTTTCTAAGTGCGGTTTGTACTCTGCTGTGTTTGTCAGTATATCTTGAGCGTAATATTGCTAATTCTCCCTTTGTAGCAACAATATGTTGCTCTATTTCACTCATAACAGGGTCTACTTGAGCTAAGCGTGTACGAATAGTTTTTTTGGCGGCAACAGCACCAGATAGCTCGACTTTTCTTTGCTCAATTAGATCATTAAGTTGAGCAAAACGCGTGCTATTAGCGCCATATAAACGAGGCAAGCTTTCGGTGTTTTTTTCTTTAAAATTGGCTAGGCTCAGTTCTGAACTTTGTAAGTCCCTTTTTTTAAGACGTAATTGCTCTGTTAAAAAAGTCTCAGAAGCTACAATTGCAGACAATTCTGGGGCGAGTAATTTTTCTAAAAAACGCTCTCTTATTGCGTATAAGATTTTATCAATATATTCAGGTGTATTAGAACGATAAACCAATTTAACTAAGTCTTTCCCTATAAGTTTGACATTCAATGATGATGATACTTTTTTCACAAACTTATCTATTTCAACTCCTTGAGATTGTTCATTAATCTCTCCTAAATCCTTGCCTACATTGATTAACATATGACGACTATGAAGTAAGGTATCTAGGGTTGTAATTCTGTTTTCTAAGTCGGTTGAAACAGATAAATCTTCTAAAAAGGGATTCATCTTGGCACTTTCTTGTACCAATATAGTGGTGTAAGTTTCCCAGTTTCTCGGGGTGATAATACATATCACTGTCGCTATTATTGGTAAAATAATAGTAGGCACAACAATCAAGTATCTTCTACGCCAAATAGCCGCCAAGATCAGGTGTAAATTGACTAAAATAGAAGTACTCATATCAAACTCCTATAACGATATTAATAGTGTCATTCGGTAATTCAGGTACAAAAATAATATTTACCGATTTGGCTTTATCAATGACTAGTTGTTTTAACACTTCTGCCCGTTTATTAGTTAAGAATAGCTGTTGCCACAAAGTAGAAGCTTTCGCAGGTCCTATATTCACAATAACGCTATGGTTTCGCCTATTGATTAATTGAATGAGTTTATAACGGTCAATAGGAGGCAGTTGATCCTTATTTGTTTCATAAATAAAAGTATGTGATTGCTTTGAAGGAACCTGCAAAGCCCTTAAAAATTGAATGGTATGAAGAGCTTGCTTATTAACAGCAGGTTTTCCATCGCCATTTTCTCCACTTTTATCAAATGAAGTAGCTAATAAGGCAGAAGCGCAGCCTGCTAACAATGAAAAACTGCTAACAACGATAATGATTTTTATTGTATTTTTCATCTTGTAGTTATCCAAATATTAATAACTTAAGGTGACTGTTACAATTTATATGCCAAGGGGGGGAATAAATATAACTGCATGTAATATATGTATTTTAATATTTAAAGACGACAATGTATTAATGATGTTTCTATAAAAATAGCGACTTGCTTTGCATTTTGCGATCAAACCAGCTTCAGCTGCACTAATTAGTAAAGTGTATATAGATTTCAAGCAATAGTATTAAAGACGATATTTAATTACGCTTCATATAAATGCCGAAAGTTTAATTCTTTCAGATCACTAGCGCCACTATAGATGGGTAACATAATACGAAAGGTAGTTTCATTCTTATTTGAAAACACTCTAATTCTCCCTAAATGCTCTTCTGCGATTATTCGATGACAAATATATAATCCTAAGCCTGTTCCTTCTCCAATAGGCTTAGTTGTATAAAATGGAGTAAAGATATTTTTAAGGTTTTCATTGTTTATACCTATTCCATTATCTGTAATATCAATACAAATATAATTTTTTCCTAGATATGTTTTTATTTTAATTATTCCTTGTTTTGGTATTGCTTGCAGCGCATTGAGTATGATGTTGATGAACACTTGGTGTATTTTACTTCTATTGCCAAAAACACTGGGTAGTTGCCCCAAGCTCAATTTTAAGTCGCAACGCTCGTATATTTCCCCTCTAAGTAAGTTTAGAGTCGATTTGATAGTCGTGTTTATATCAAATTCACCGGAACACTTATCTTCATTTCTTACATAGCCACATAAATCCGCGACTATATTTTTGATCCTAAAAAGACCTCCGCTTGTTTCATCAGCGATACTTGATATATCTTCTATTGCTTGCGTATAGTCACAAGTCGAAAGTTGTTGTTTAAGGTCCTTTGGAAGAGATGGGTGGCTTAATAATGTCTCGTGCATTGCCGTTATCCGGCTATAATAATCTGAGAAAGTACTCAAATTGCTAATTGAAAAGCCCAATGGGTTGTTAATTTCATGCGCAACACCTGCTGCTAATAATCCAATAGAAGCCATTTTTTCGGTGTGAATAAGCGCATTTTGATTTTCTTTAAGCTTTCGTAATGACGACGCTAATTCGACATTAGCATCTTCTAGCTGTCTTTGTGTTTTTTCAAGTTCAGAACAATATTGTGCTGACGCTATACGAGGTGCCGCAATATTGGCAATAACTTGCAAAAGCTCTTTATCATTTTGAGTGTAATTGTTATAACAAGCAGATTCGCTATCGATAATTCCTATCGTACGATCCTCATAGATTATAGGTACGGTTAGTTCAGATTTCCCCGAAAATTCATCCCAGATGTACCTGTCATCTATGCTTGTATCTGGAATAATTTCAGCTTCTTGGGATTGTGCAACAACGCCAACTATCCCTTGCCCTAGCGCTATGACAATTTCGTTAAGTAAGTTTCTATCCTTAGGGTTTTTAATACCAAAAGCTGCCTTTTGAATCAGTGCTCCATTAACGTTTAGATAAACAACGCAATCGTCAAAACCGAGTGCCTCACCAATATTATCTGCGATGGACCAAAGTAGATCATCTAAAGTTGCAGCATTGAGCATAGCATTGGAAAAATAAAGGATTTTATTTAATTCAGTCATAACAACCTCATTTTCCCAGTAAACAATTATTTTGCAAAATAATTCGTAATTTGCAAATCAATTTGAAATAAATACACAACTTTTATAGCCTTTTTAAACTAAAATGATTAATAGTTATTGTATTCATTACTGGAGCATAAATTATGCCACTGGTACTCCCTTAGGTTATTAATATAATTTTGAATAAGAAATGTTAGGATTTCAAGCTAGGTTTCGCTCTGTTTACCCAATTTGGATGAATCAAACATTGATGGGCAAGTAAACGGAAAAACAACTCCCCTTACCTAATGTAGATGTTACTTTTATTTCCCCACCGTGTTGTTCAATAATTTGATGGCTAATTGATAAACCCAGACCAGTACCTTCACCAATGATTTTGGTGGTATAAAAAGGGGTAAATATTTGCGATAAATGCTGATCGTCTATACCAGTTCCACTGTCTTCTACTTCAATAACAATCTTATCATTGTGAACAAATGTTCTTATAAAAACATCGCCTTTTTCAATAATAGATTGCCCTGCGTTTACCAATAAATTCATAAACACTTGATTGAGCTTTCCTGGATATGCCATTATTCTTGGCAAAGGTTTTAAATCAACATGAATATTACAATTGAATTTAAGTTCATTTCGCACCATATTTAATGTTGCATTAATACCTTCATTAACATCTGTTAAAGACTTGTTAACTTGATCTACACGAGCAAAAGTTTTCAAATCTTGAACTATCTCAGTCACTCGGTCGACCCCACCTATGCTACTTTCTAACAAAGGGGGTATATCAGAAAATAAAAAATCAATATCATGCTTTTTTGCCAAGCGCTGTTGAATTGCTTTATGGGTCTCATTGCTTAAGTTCACTAGGCTATCTTGATAATAGCTTTCAATATCTTCAAAATACTCTTTTAAAACAGACAAATTACTTTTGATAAAACCAATTGGGTTATTAATTTCATGTGCTACACCTGATGCTAATACACCAATACTCGCCATTTTTTCAGATTGTAATCGCTGAGATTCACTTTGTTTTAATTCTTCATTAGCTTGGGAGAGCTTGCTATAGCTTTTCTTTAAAGAAAGTTCTCTTTTAGCAACTTTTTCAGTCATATGATTAAATTTTTTAAATAATTCTGCAAGTTCGGTAATTTGAATGTTTTCAGTTAAGTTAATACGCTCACCTCCCTTTTCTAATTTATCAGTAGCCTGAGATAAAGATAAAATAGGCTTAACTAAATATCTGTAGCCAAATAAATAAGTCAAAAACGTAGTGATGGATATGGCAATTAAAATTATTGCGCTTAACTGGATAACCAGAGACCTTAACTCTTCATTTCTGACTTTTTCATCTATAGTAAACCTAAATGTTACGTCCATCTGTTGCCATTTATCAATATGTTGTCGCCCGACAGTATCATCACCAAAAGATATCAATATTTCATCATTTTTAATGATCTCGATCATCAAGCCACTTTGCCTAGAATTTGCTCCCTCCTGATTAATGTTAGCGATTGGAATATTAGCAACTAAAATACCTTCAACACTGCGGTTATAACGAATAGGTACTGCAATAACCCAGTAATACTTTCCCCCAATATCTATAACATTAATAAAGTTATCTTTCTCCTGTGTTAACAGTTCGGTTGTCCAAGTGAACTTTTTATAATCCACAATTTCATCATTTTGAGTTGAATGAAGAACATTACCTTCAAAGTCGAGCAGACTTTCACGATATTTTTGACCTAGCAAAGTTAGGTCTGCCATAAAGTCTTGCACCTTACCTATGTTTACTTCAGGCTGCATTAAGCTTTGAATAAAAAGAGGATTACTGGCTTGTTCTAAGAGCAACGTTAAATGCTGGTCAAGAAATATTTTATAATTATTACTGATGATTCTAACTTCTCTATGCACAATTTTTTCATATTCTTTGTTAGTAGAATTAAGCACAAAATTAATGACCAATAATGAAGTGATTATTGCCAACCCAAGATAACTAATGAAAACAAAGCGCGTTAAAGCAAATGAAATAGATGTTTTTTTCACAGATACTAATCTTCCTTGCTTGAATTTATTAGTACGACTTCATCATTTTCACCAAAATAGCCCATAGTGTAATCACCTAAGTTTAGCGCTTCATGTGCATCTCGGTTATTTTGTGAATAGTTCGAAAAAGGATGTTCATAATTTTTTAATAAGCCCTGTACTGGAAGCTTTAAATTGGTCAACGCCGTGTGAATAGCTAACTTATCTACAGACTTATCGCCAGTTAATCCAGCCTGATTAATTGCAGCGATCAAAATTTTAGTTAAATCATAAGCGTGTACAAACCCAGTTTGCGCTTTTATGTCAACCATATTGTTAATTTCTACATTATGCTTTTTTGCAAGTTCGAAAACGGACAATTCAAATTTTGATAAGTTTTCCTTCAAAAAAGTAAAATTGGTTTGAATAAATTGCAGATCTAACATCGATCTATCTTGCTTTGTGATAACTTGGCTAAAATCTCCGCCCGTTATACCCCAGTGGCTTCGAATAGGTAAACGTAATTGTTCAGGTAAAGCGACCATAGCTTTAGTGAAAATCTTTCCCTCTGGAGAATTACCGACAAAAAATATGACATCAGCTCCTGACTCAGAAATACTTCGTAAGATTAATTTGGCTTGATTTAATCCCAATCCCCAATTAAACCAAGATATAGCTTTTGGCTTAATATCATGCTCATTCAATGCTAGCTCCATAGTATTTCTATTTGACTTACCCCAACCAGTATCTTCTAATAACAAACAAGCATTCTTAAACCCTTCATTAATTGCGCGTTTTACAATAAAGGTTCCTGCATTACTGTCATCGATTGATAAACGAAATATCCAATTTTCGTCTGATTTTGTACGTGTTATAGGTCCTGCAGCCGCCCAAGGATCCAGTACCAATATTTGCTCTTTATTAATAAAAGATTTATTAGACAACAAAGGAGGTGAATGTAAGCCAGAAAAAACCAATAGAGCATTTTCATCTTTAAGGTAACTTTCAAGATTCTTTTTACTCCTTAAAGAGTTAGCTCGATGATCTTTAGTTATTAACTTAAAAGAAAAGCCTTGAATTTCATTAGAAACTTCAGCAAGCGCCGTTGTAATTCCCTGTTTAATTGACTGACTAGATGCTTTAGTTCCAGAGAAGTCGGCATCAATATAGATAGAGTATTCTTTCTCAGCTGAAAAACATTGGTAGTTAAAAAGGAGTAGTAAAAACGCGGCGAAGTAAAAATGATTAAAGTGAATAGTTTTTTTAATCATGAGCAGGAATTCTCCTTGTCCTTTATAAAAGTACTTAAGCTTAAATCAATAACAATAAGATCATTATAGTAAAATTAATAGGTTATTGATTAAAAATTATCAACTACTTAGAATAGTGCATTTATTATTCGAGAAAGTAATAGACTATTAGTCATGCAATAGCTTACAAGACACCCTATTGAATCCAAACATTAATATCCTCAAAATTAACTATATCATCTTCTCCAAGCTCTGCACCTGGTCAATTTCTATTAACTTACTTGAAATCATAACCTTTTTGAACACTGTCAGTGTCACCAGCTATTATCCAATACTCAACTCTGTGCAGAAACTTTTGTACTGATTCTTTTTTCTAGCTTAGCTGTAATAAGGTAAAAATGTTCCGTTATGTTACACTCCGCATTAACCATTCTCACCTGATGATGTATAACCATGAGTACTAATATAACCTGCTATTGTGGCTCTGAACGTTTATTTAGCCATTGTTGCCAACCACTGATCACCTATAACAAAGAAGCGCAAACACCAGAGCAATTAATGCGTTCACGCTTTAGCGCTTATGTTATGAACAATAGTCAATATATCTATGATACCTATGCTAAAAGCAGTCAAGCTTCACAATCAGTAAAAGAAATTAATCATTGGAGTGAAGGTTCCGTGTGGATCGCGCTTCAAATACACTTTATTAATAACAATGATGTCACAATCACAGATTCACCTGAGCAGTTTGTCGAGTTTTCAGCTTTTTATATTTCTGACAATACATTATTCGAACTAAGAGAAAACTCACGTTTTATAATAGAAGATAGCGACAAAGAGGAAAGCAAGCCCCTAAAATGGCGATATATTGATGGTGATATTATTAAGCATTGTGAGCTAACAAAAATAAAGCGAAAAGAACAATGCCCATGCAATAATTACCCAACAGCTTGGTCAACGAAAAAAGACAAGAAATTTAAGCAGTGCTGCGGCAAGTTATAATTAGTTAAGGATGAGTTTGCTTTATGCCGCAATGACATCAACTAAATTTGATTCAACTAATGATGTTTGAATCGTTTTTAGCCAATTTTCCACATGCATATCTAATGGTTTATTAATCACTTTTTCTTCTTGTTTCAGTGCATGTCTCTCTTGGCATACCAAACTAGTATTGCTTAAAACATTGTTGGTGATGTGCTTATTATTATTGCGAAAAGCAAGTGGCTTAGGTGATATAGCATTAATTAAATGAAGTGAAGCTAAGTCGTTATCAGCAATTAATTGACCTTGATTATACTGATTAATTTGTTCGATATTTGTCAAAGCTAAAGGCGCTTCTTCTGATAAGTCAAAATACTTTCTTAAAACCTGATTATTTACTTGTGCTTTATCCGTTGAAGTGCCGTCAATAGGCTGTGCTTTAGGAAGAATAAATTGGCTTTGCTCTCTGACATCATCACAGAGCATCGCTAACATTAAAGAAAAATCTGAACGCCTTGATTGATGAACACATTCATTCAACTGCTCACCTAATTGCATTTCATGCAATAAAGGCTTTGAAGCAACAGATTGCTTGTTAAGCGAAGTGTTAAATGTATCGTCTACTACATTGACAGCCAAAGGGTTATCTCTTCTTTACAAAACTTATGTTACAAACGTTACAAAGTTTCTTTTAAATAATGTTAGTAAAGAAGTTATCGACCCAAGGTTCTAAAACTTTATAAATATTTTAAGAAATATATAAAAACAGTTATTCTACAGGCCATGTTAAAGAAAAAGAGGCTCCACCAAGCTCACTGTCTGCTACGCTTGCACTACCCTGATGCCATTCCATGATTCTTGCTACAATGGCTAATCCTAACCCAAAACCACCAGTTTCACGATTACGTGATTGATCGCCACGAGAGAATGCGTCAAAAATAACCGCTTTAAACTCATCAGAAACACCTTCACCATTGTCTTCTACACAAATACAACACAAAGGTTTAGCTGCTTTAGAGTCGTTTTGAGGTCTTGTTTGGGAAATGGTTACCCTCACCTTATCCGCGCCATACTTAATCGCATTACTGATAAAGTTATTTAATGCTCTTTCAATAAAGTGATTATCACAAATAGCAGATAAATTAGGGGCATTATCAATCAACTCAATTTGACTGGCGACCTGCTTATGGGAGTTAATTTGTTTAGCGACTAAATCATGAATATTCTCATTGGTAAAGCTAAGTTCTGGTCTGTCACTATCGAAGGATGCATAAATAAGCATTTCATTAATTAATTCTTCCAATTCACAAATATCATTGTTTATTTGCTGTTGATATTTTAGTTTTTTTTCTTCATCCTTTACCGTAGACAACATTTGTAAAGCAAACTTACTTCGGGCAAGAGGTGTTCGTAATTCATGAGAAACTGCGCTTGTGAGCTCTTTATGAGCCTCAATAAGTCGTTTAATTCTCTCTGCCATCATATTAAATGATTGCATCATTGGCGCTACCATGGTCGATTTAGCCATAGGCACACTGGCGTTAAAATTTCCCTGACCAAATTCACTTGTTGCCATTTTAAGTTGCTGTAAATCTTTAGACATAGGCCATAACCAAATAAATATAATGACACCGAAAAAAGCTAAAATAAGTACACGATAGGTAGCTTTAATATTTGGTCTGGTTGGCATTTTAGCAGGCCCTAATGTGATAACAGACTCTGTATTGGGAATTAAGTAATGCAAAACAACCATATCATTGAAGTAATAAACATGAGTGCTTTCCTTAGTTAAGACATGATGATCTTTATGTTCCATAGCATCAAAGGCAGAAAGGCTAATTAATTTAAGCGGTAATTCATATCTTTGACCTGTCTTTTCTACCAGAGTTTTCCATTCAATTTCGGGATGTTTTTGAACATAATCGCCCACTGCAATCAACATGGTTTTATACCCAGTGTACGATTCTACATCTTGTTCAATATAGGAATTCCAGACATTATCAAGTAACCAAGAAAAAATAATAAAGGCAGAAATAATAAGAAAATATAGACTGAAAAAAGATCGCCCTACTGAGTTAAATCGATATGCCATCATTTACCCTTTAGTTATAAATAATTTTGCGTGCAAAAAAAGAAAGCGAAATTAACTTAATAATTTCGCTTTAGTTTGATTAAAATCTATGATTCCCATGCGTCAGGAACAAACAAATAACCTTGTCCCCAAATAGTTTTAATTCTAAATGGCGTTTCAGTATCATCAAAAAGTTTTTTACGTAATCTTGAAACCCTGACATCAACACTTCTATCTAAACCATCATATTCGCGGCCAACAACAGCTTTATATATATAATCTCGATTTTGAACTTCTCCTGCTTTACTTGCTAATAACCACAGTAAATCAAATTCTTGGCTAGTTAAGTCAACATTATCATCTTTTAATGTCACTTTTCGAGATGCCCTATTAATGTGTAAATCACCATGTGACACTTCACCAACTTCTTGGCTCTGGTTAGGTAATGCACCTCGGCGTAGTAATGCGGTGACTCTAGCAAGCAACACGCGAGGTTCAACAGGTTTAATAACATAGTCATCGGCACCAATCTCTAAACCAAGTACTTGATCAAAGTCTGTACCCTTAGCTGTTAGCATAAGAATAGGGCCAGTAAAACTAGGTCGTAAGTCGCGACAAACAGCAAAACCATCTTTACCCGGTAACATAATATCTAGAATGATTAAATCAGGTGCGAATAAGTCAACACGTTTGGTAACAGTGTCACCTCGGAACTCTTGTTTAACATGATAACCTTCACTGGTTAAAAAGTCGGTTACTAAATCCGACAACTGACGATCATCTTCCACTAATAATATTTTTTTTACTGAATCAGTCATTATAATTTCCTTTACTTAATATTTATCAACTGAGACAAGCTTAAACAAGTTACAGTTTATTAACAATACGCGGTACTAATTGTTACGGTAGAATTACACTTTGATACATTTGGTAAAGCCCGATTAATTACAAGATAAATCGAAAGGATATAGCAATTAATAGAGTTTTTAAAAAGTGTTTCTGTTAGCATGAGCAACAAATTTATTTTGAGTCTTATCTATGAAAATCATCTCTTTTAACATTAACGGTCTTCGAGCCCGTCTTCACCAACTACAAGCGATTATTGATAAACATCAACCAGATATTATTGGCTTACAAGAAATTAAAGTTCACGATGAAGCATTCCCTTTAGAAGCGGTTGAATCTATGGGGTACCACGTATATTTTCACGGGCAAAAAGCCCATTATGGCGTTGCTATGCTATGTAAAAAAGAAGCCATAAAAGTGCAAAAAGGTTTTCCTACTGATGATGAAGAAGCACAGCGTCGCATGATCATGGTTGAAACCACGAATGATAAAGGTGAGAAAATCACCGTGTTAAATGGTTATTTTCCACAAGGAGAAAACATTAGTCATGAAACTAAATATCCTTATAAGCGTAAATTTTACCAAGATTTAATGACTTATTTGAATGAATACCACAATAAAGATGAAAACATTGTTGTAATGGGCGATATCAACATCTCTCCTCTTGATTTAGATATTGGTATTGGTGAAATAAATCGTAAGCGCTGGTTGAAAACAGGAAAATGTTCATTCCAATTAGAAGAGCGTGAGTGGCTTACAACATTGATGGATTGGGGCTTTACTGATACATTTCGTCAGCTTCACCCAGACCTTAGCGAGAGATATTCTTGGTTTGATTATCGCTCACGAGGTTTTGATGATAATCGCGGCTTACGTATTGATGTTGTGTTAGCGACAAAGACCTTAAGTGGCCAATGTATCGAATCTGATATTGATTATGAATTGCGCGGTATAGAAAAACCGTCTGACCATGCGCCAATTTGGTCAACTTTCAAAAATTAGCATTTATGTCTTCTCTAGCGAACTACCTTTGCCCACTTTGTCAGCAAGTTTTAATCCTTACTGACAAAACATATCGTTGTGATAATAACCATAGCTTTGATCAAGCTAAACAAGGTTATGTGAATTTACTCCCCGTGCAATTTAAGCATTCAAAAGCACCGGGCGATAATAAAGAAATGGTCATTGCTAGGCGAGCTTTTCTTGATAAAGGCTTTTATCAACCATTAGTTGATAAAATGCTAGGATTATATCAACAATACGGAGAGCAAAATGCATCTGTACTTGATGCTGGCTGCGGTGAAGGTTTTTATACTCACCAACATAAAACTGCTAAAAACAAAGTTTATGGTGTTGATATTGCGAAAGAAACCATAAAAATTGCAGCAAAGCGTTATAAAGAATGCCACTTTAGTGTTGGCACATTATCTAAATTAAGTTTTGACAATAATACCTTTGCTTGGCTTGTCTCAGTTTATGCGCCAATTTTGGAAACTGAATTTACCCGTATTCTGAAAAAAGGTGGCTTCCTTTTAACTGTGACGCCAGCTGAACAGCATTTATTTGAATTGAAACAACTTATTTATAGGCAAGCAAACAAGCATGATGTGAGTAAAAATCCTATAGATAATTTAACACTTATTGAAGAGAAAAAGTTAACTTATCCAATGCACTTTGATAACAGTGACGATGTATTAAATTTACTCGCAATGACGCCCTTTGCTTTTAAAGCATCGCAAGAATTAATAGCACAAATTAAAACGATGACTGAGTTCACTTGTCAGGCTGACTTTGTTTTACGCTTATACAAGAAATAGGCGTTTAAAAACATGAACAATTATACCAGCGGATTAATAGTTTCTAGATGCAAAAGTTAACTGTAGAAGTTGGGCTAAATCTATATATCTTGGCTTTGAAACGGCTAAATCGGTTAATTTGTTTATACTACCCTGCTCTTTCGCTTTCTCTAAACCCGTGCGATACCACGAGGCTAGTGAAGGCGGCAAGAGTTTATCGGCTTTTACTCCTAAAATTACCATAGCCTGTATGGGAATAGACAATAAAAACAATCCATAAACTAACGCTTGTGGCAAAGCAGTTATAGAATTACTTATGGTGCCAGATCCGGTAAAGAAACCCGAAGCAAAGTAGAGCTGCATAATAAAAGTGAATAATGCTAAGGCAGGAAAGTAACGACAAACAAAGCGAGCGCTTTGCACTGCACGATAATCGGCAAAAAATCTGGCTAATTCGGCCTTTTCTGGCCAAAGTTCAATATACCTCTGACCCAGTTTGATGAGTTGTACTACGGATAAGTTCATAAATTAACTATAGCATTAAAGCGTCATTTGGAAAAGTTACTAAAGAATAAACCTGTAATGATTTGTTAAACAGCACTAGCTCTAAATTCTCAATAAAACAAACTGACCGTATTTAACTAATTTTTTCATTCATAAGAAGTTAGCGACACAATTATTAGTTTTTTTGCCTTGTATCAACTTTTATTGTTCACTTGCCGTTATAATAACGACACGTTAAATATTTTCTCTTCACTATTATTTTAAGTCATTATGAGTACTCATAAATCATCTCAAGCACTAACAAGTACATCAGCTATTTTAGTCATTAACTGTGGTAGCTCTTCAGTAAAATTTTCTCTAATAGACCCAAAATCTGGAATAAACCTATTATCTGGGTTAGCAGAATGTCTAGCAACCCCACAAGCAAGCATTAAAATAAAATATAACATTAATGACAATAAAAATGCTCAAAATGAAACTAGCCCTTTATCAGCACCTTTTGATCACCAACAAGCGCTTAATACTTTAGTGAATAGACTTAAAACATTAAACCTTGTTGAAAATATTAGCGCTGTAGGCCATCGCGTAGTTCATGGTGGCGAGCACTATTCAAAACCTACCTTAATTAATGAAGAAGTAAAAAATACCATTGAGGATCTAGCCAAGCTTGCGCCTTTGCATAATCCTGCAAACTTAATTGGCATCAATGCTTGCCAGAAGGCTTTTCCTAAATTACCACAGTTGGCTGTTTTTGATACTGCTTTTCATCAAAGTATGCCAGAAAAAGCTTACCTTTATGGCATACCATTTGATCTATATAGCAAACATGCTATAAGACGTTATGGTTTTCATGGCACTAGTCACTATTTTGTTGCTAACCAAGTTGCACATCTTATGGATAAGCCTTTAGAACAATGCAATTTGATTAGTGCACACTTAGGTAATGGATGTAGTGTTACCGTGATAAAAAACGGCAAGAGTGTCGATACCAGCCTAGGTATGACACCACTTGAGGGAGTGATGATGGGAACACGCAGCGGTGATATTGATGCAGGTATTATTTTTCATCTAGTGGAACAACTTGGATTTTCCATTGAACAAGTTGATACATTATTGAATAAACAAAGCGGTTTACTTGGTGTATCACAGCTAAGTAATGATTGTAGAACTTTAGAGGCAGCGATGTTAAATGAAAGTCATGCTCAATCTGCACAAGCCAAATTAGCGTTAACGGTATTTTGTTATCGTATAGCCAAAAGTATTGCTTCATTTAGCGCGAGTTTAACAAAATTGGATGGTTTAATTTTTACCGGAGGTATTGGTGAAAATTCATCCTGGGTAAGACAACAAATACTCAATCAACTCAGCTTATTGAATTTCCATGTCTGCGAAGAAACAAACCAGGCTACCCGCTTTGGCGCTAGTGGTAACATTGCGAATAAATCATCAAGACCTTGCTGGGTTATAGCCACTAATGAAGAGTTGGTTATTGCACAACAGTCAGCTCAATTACTACGTTAATTTCTAAATAAAGATATCTTAGACAAAACGAAAATGTAAAGAATTCAAGAGAAACAGTCATGTCACAAAATGCTCAAACTTCAAATATCCAATCGAACAGCAGCCAATCAAGTAATGGAAACTCTAGCCGGACTCAATCCCATAGAATCATGCTAATTCCCGTTGGGTTTGGCGTTGGTTTGACCAGTGTAGCTCTTGGTTTATTACACACTTGTGAACAAAAAGGCATTAAAGTAGGACATTTTAAACCCATTAGCCAACCTTCACGAAATTCACTAGCTAAAAAGGATAAAACCACAGACGCTATCAGCCTTTCACAAAATAGTCGCTGCATTTCATTAAATCAATTTGAAGAAAAAATGGCCAAAGGCGAGCACGATGTTGTTTTAGAAGAAATTGTCGCCAATTTTGATGATTTTAATAAAGACCAAGAAGTGGTGATTATTGAAGGACTTATTCCGACAACTCGGCAACCTTATGCTGGCAGAATCAACAGAGATGTAGCTCAAGCACTGTGTGCTGATATTGTTCTTGTTGCAGCTCCTGGAAATGATTCAGAAAAAGCATTTGAAGAGAGGCTCGAAGTAAGTGCAGAAACCTATGGCGGCACGAAAAACAAGCATTTATTAGGTTGTATCATTAATAAATTGAATGCGCCAGACCAAGATGAATTTGGTTTATTGCCACGCGAAGAAGAAATCAACAACAATTTTGACATAACGCCATGGCAAGAATTAACCATTTTTAAAAGTAAAGGGTTTGACTTATTAGGCTCTATAACATGGGAAATGGATCTCATTGCCCCCCGAATTATTGATATTAGTAACTACCTTGAAGCGAAAGTGATTAATGAAGGTGAAATGGAACATCGACGTTTTCGTAGTGTTTCTTTTTGTGCTCGTAGTGTAAGCAACTTAGTTAGTTACTTAGTGCCTGGGCGCTTAATTGTTACCCCTGGAGACCGCACTGATATCATTATAGCTACCTGTTTATCAGCATTAAACGGTACTAAATTAGGCGCATTAGTCTTAACCAACGGCTTTGAGCCATCAAAACAAGTTTGGGAATTATGTCAACAAGCTTTGGATGCAGGTTTACCCGTGTTATCAGTTCCATGGGATACATGGCAAACCTCACGGCATATTATGAACTTCAATCCTGAAATCCCTCAAGATGACATTCAACGGCAAGAAAAAGTTAAACAACACGTTGCTGATAACTTATCAAAAAATTGGATCACTCACCTTTCAGCTAAAGTTGAATCAAACTACTTGTTATCACCTCCTGCATTCAGACATAAATTAACAGAGCTTGCCAGACAGGCAAATAAACTCATTGTTTTGCCTGAAGGTACAGATATTCGTACCATCAAAGCAGCAGCGATTTGTTGTGAACGTAACATTGCGCGTTGTCAGTTAATTGGCAATAAAGAAGAAATTCTTCGCATTGCCGAACAACAAGGTATTAATTTACCCGACAACTTATTGATAACAGATCCCAATAATATTCGTGAAAATTATATCAACCCCTTGGTCGAGTTGCGCAAAGATAAAGGTTTAACTGAAGTTATAGCCAAAGAAAAATTACAAGATAATGTAATGCTATCAACTATGATGCTACAACTTGGGCAAGTTGATGGTTTAGTCTCTGGTGCTGTTAACACAACCGCCAATACGATAAGACCCGCATTGCAACTTATAAAAACAGCACCTGGTAGTTCGTTAGTTTCTTCTATATTTTTTATGCTTTTACCCGAGCAAGTCCTTGTCTATGGTGATTGCGCTATCAACCCAGAGCCAAATGCTGAGCAACTTGCAGATATTGCTATTCAATCTGCTGATTCTGCAATTGCCTTTGGAATACCACCACGGGTTGCCATGATCAGCTACAGCACAGGAAGCTCGGGTCATGGTGCGGACGTTGAAAAAGTAGCTAGAGCAACCAAGATAGCACAAGAAAAAAGACCTGATTTAATCATTGATGGACCATTACAGTACGATGCTGCCATTATGGAAAATGTCGCTAAGAAAAAAGCACCTAACAGCCCTGTAGCAGGTAAAGCTACGGTATTTATTTTTCCTGATCTTAACACCGGAAATACCACCTACAAAGCCGTACAACGCTCTGCTGATTTAGTCAGTATTGGTCCAATGTTACAGGGTATGAACAAACCCGTGAATGATTTATCACGTGGCGCTTTAGTTGAAGATATTGTTTATACAATTGCCTTAACCGCTATTCAAGCCATGCAGAAAAATTAAAAGACAAACTGCACAGAAATACTTTACATGATTAAAATCAGCTAGTTAACTTTTACCCACATAATTACACACAGAGGTATCCACAGTTTCTGTGGATACTCTCATTCTATTAACTTTTCAGCCTTAGCTAGAGATAATAGAAAAAAATAGTTATAGTATTAAAGTAATAGTGTCTTTAATTAGTTTAAAAACTAGGGATAAAAATGAAGTTAACGTTAAAACTCTTAAATGAGTGTTTTACCATTCATAGCTTGTCTGAGCAAAGTGACATTCCACCTCAAGTTTTTTCAGCACCCATATACTTTATTGCCAAAACTTATGATGAAGTTTCAATTGTTTTACCGCAGAATATAATAATAGACAGTGATGAATCAGAGCCTAACTGGCAAGCCTTAGAAGTTGTAGGACCTCTCGATTTCACCTTGACAGGTATTTTATCCAGTATTTCAACTGTACTCGCTAATGAAAAAATCAGCATCTTTGCCATTTCTACTTTTGACACAGACTATGTTTTAGTAAAAAAAGACACTTTAACTGCTGCAATTTCGGCGCTTAAGTCTAATAATTACGAAGTAATTCAATCTTAAATTCAAACTACATTCAAACTAAATTCAGGTAATAACAAGAACCCTATATGACTAAAGAAATAACACTTTACGGAATAAACAACTGTGACACGGTTAAAAAGTCTCTGAAATGGCTTACTACAAATAATATCGATCATAAATTTTACGATTTTAAAAAACAAGCCCTAACTAAAGAACTACTAACACTTTTTGTTCAATTAAATGATTGGGATACACTACTTAATAAACGCAGTACTACTTACAGAAATTTAAGCGATGACATTAAGAACAATCTAACGAATGAAGTTGCCTTTGAACAAGTTCTTACGCAACCTACCTTGTTAAAACGTCCTTTATTACTCATTCAATCAAATGAATCAGAATCGAGTATGCAGCTATACTTAGGGTTTAAAGCTGATATTTACCAAAATATTTTTCAATAAGCTTTTCAGGAATATATTTCAAATAGAAATTTTAAATTCTACATTCACTATTTAAATTTAAAGGGTAAACATGTCAGAGCAAACCAGTGAGGTTATAAAACTAGCGATAGATTTAATTTCTCGCCCATCAGTAACACCTGAAGATGCCGGTTGTCAGCAATTAATGAAAGAACGCCTTAGAAAACTTGGTTTTTCCAATGAGACTATGGTATTTGAAGATACAACCAATTTATGGTCAAGACGTGATGGCAGTAAGAACAACATAGATGAAAGTGCTCCCGTATTTTGTTTCGCCGGTCATACGGATGTTGTACCCGCAGGAAATCTAGAACTTTGGCATACTCCCCCTTTTGAACCAACGATAATCGACGGTGTTCTTTATGGTCGTGGCGCAGCTGATATGAAGGGAAGTATTGCTGCGATGATTGTTGCAACTGAACGTTTTGTCAATGATTACCCAAACTATCATGGTGCGATTACCTATTTAATTACTAGCGATGAAGAAGGGCCTTTTATTAATGGCACAACACGTGTTATTGATACGTTAGAGGCACGCAATGAGAAAATCACCTACTGCATCGTTGGGGAGCCATCAAGCACAAACACTGTTGGTGATATCATAAAAAATGGTCGTCGTGGTTCAATCTCAGCCGATGTTGATATAAAAGGTAAACAAGGCCATGTTGCCTACCCTGATCATGTAAAGAACCCAATTCACTTAGCCATGCCGGCATTAACGGAACTAAGTCAATTTCATTGGGATCATGGTAATGATTATTTTCCTGCCACTAGTTTTCAACTTTCAAATATAAACTCAGGTACTGGCGCTACCAATGTTGTCCCTGGACATTTAACCGCACTGTTTAATTTAAGATATAGTACTGAATTAACTGATCAAATTATTGTTGAACAAGTTGAATCTATACTGAACAAACATCAATTAGACTATGATATTAAATGGACTTTTAATGGCAAGCCGTTCATCACAGAACTAAGAAATGAAGAAGGTGACTTTTTGACAGCCGTAACGCATGCTGTCAGGTCAGTGACAGGGGCCAAGCCACAGCTTTCAACATCAGGCGGAACCTCAGATGGAAGATTTATTGCACCAACTGGCGCAAAAGTTATTGAATTAGGACCTTGCAATGCCACTATTCACCAAGTAAATGAATCGGTTGTTTGTGAAGATTTAGATAAACTTTGTGATATTTACTATGCTTGTTTACAGCAGGTATTAATAAAAGATGAAGTCTAATGACATCAACTAAGCTTATATCTAACAGTGATATATCAGCACAAGTACTTGGCTTAACTGACAAACATATTCATTTTTTTGAGCAAGCCAAAAAAACAGATGCTAAACGATCAGCTAATTCAAATGTATTAGGCATACATCAGCTGATGCTAAGTGATTTTAAAGCATTAGTGAGTAGTGCTGAAAAAGCCAATATTAATATAAAAATAGCTAGCGGCTTTCGCTCATTCGAAAGACAATTGCTGATTTGGAATAACAAGTTTATGGGTAAAACTTTAATTAAAAACATTGAAGGAGAACCCATAAATATTAGTAAACTTTGTGACTTTGAAATTATAGAAGCTATATTACTTTTCTCTGCTCTTCCCGGATCAAGCCGACATCATTGGGGTTGCGATATCGATATTTATGCCGCTAATTTATTAGATGGGCAAACATTACAATTAGAGGCTTGGGAATATGCTCCCCCAGGACCCATGGCTAAACTATCATCTTGGTTGGATAATAACGCTGGGAAACATGGTTTTTATTTTCCTTATGATAGTTTTCGTGGTGGAGTTGCTGCAGAGCCTTGGCATTTATCTTATGCTCCGCTTGCTAAACAATACCAATCTGCATTGAGTGTGGATTTACTACAAGATTTATTATTACAAACAAATATTGGTGGCAAAGAGGTTATAATTAAAAACTTGTCAATAATTTTCAAACGCTACATCAACAACGTCAACACTATCAAGTAACGATTTAACTCACTACAAATTATATAGGAAAAGACATGGATAATTGGATAGCTTATTTAATAGTAGGTATTGCTGTTGTCATTATTATAGGTAATTTCAGTACTTTTCAAAAAAGTACTCATCATAAAATGCGTAAGAAAAATTTAAATGATTTAGAAGAGACCTTACCTAGAACTCAACGAACCGAACATAAAATGCCTACGGTTGCAAAAGACAACTTAAAAAAATGAAATAAAAATAAATCTTTAAACGAAAAAACGCTGAATTTCAGCGTTTTTTAATAAAAATTTATCTATTATATTTTATTAATAAAAATTTCTAAAAGACAAACCCGGCTCCATTACTGGAAAAATTCGCTCTAATACTTCTAACGTTAAAGGCTCTCCGTTTGCATTATAAATGCTAACAGATGTTTTTTGATTTTTGTCATCTAAAGGCGCAAGTACAAACTGATATTTGGCGTCACTTACTTCAATTACAGGTTGATCATCACCCCAAATACTGTCCCAAATACTTGTTTCAGGTTTAACAAAATCTACATAGTATATTTTATTTGTTTCATTTAAGTCACTAATGGTAAAACCATGTTTTTCGAAGAAAATAGGCATGTTATCCCAAAGGTTGTCTAAACTCATTTCAACAACATAAGCAGTTTCAGACTCTTTATTTTCACCAATAGTTACTAGTTTTTGATTAGCGCGCATCAAGCGATTTTCACGTTGCTGCAAACGATAATTATAATCAACTTGTCCAACAACTTCATTTAGCATTGCCATTTCAGCTCGTTGTTTATCAATAGGATCGATAGATTTAGTGCCTCCATCATTGTCAGTTTTCATATAGTCTATTAAGGAAACTTTCAATGAAACACTGCGGCCATGGGGTTTAAGATAAAATTCATAGCGAAAACGCATACTTGTAGATAGTTCAACATCAGTAAATAACCAACCTGTTTCTACTTCACTATGATACCACTGGGATTCATATACCTCAGATGTCCCCTTTAAATTATCACCACTAGGCTTAGATGAACTAACTGTGTCATAACTAACATCATCCGACATTAATTGGCTAATGAGGGCGTTTTTAATAAAAACGAGTAAGTCTTTATCTTCAAAAACCTTATCAAACCAAATAATAGCTTCACCTGATTCAGAAACCACACGAGAAGAAGCCGCAATAGGTAATACCAAAGACGGAGCTCTGATATCCATATTTTCACCTACAGGACCTTGATGGTTAATTTTATTAGAAATTAGAAACTCTTGCTGTATTGCTGGTTTATCCAAATTTTCAGGGACAACAAATTCTTTTGATTCTGGTTTTTTTGCATAATCAAAATCTCCCTGTGCACGTTTACTATCAACACTACTACATGCTGACAATGTAAAACTAATCACAGAAAAATAAAACAATTGACGATTCATTAAAACTCCTGAAAAAACCCTTGGGGGTATATAAAATAGTATTTATTTGATGGTTTAAACCTTATTTGGTTCAATTCTGTTTTTAAAAATAATAGCCTTAAAACAGCATCAATTAATTAGCGCTCCATGGTACTTGCCTGTTTTTGCAAACACAAGAATATTATTATGATTCAGTAAGGTTATTTTTGCCGATCAAATACGCTATAATCTATTTTTTTATCTACTAGGCAAATAAATGTCTCAATATTTAGTGCTAACCGCTATGGGCTCTGATAGAACAGGTTGTGTTAGCGAACTAACTAAATTAGCAAGTGAGTGTGGTTGTAATATATTAGATAGCAGAATGGCTATTTTCGGACTAGAGTTTACATTTATTATGCTGTTAAATGGTGATAATCGTGCAATCAATAAAATTGAAGCTCGAATTCCAATGGTTGCCCACAGCTTAGATTTAATCACTATGATGAAGCGCACTTCTGGCCATAAGTCATACGATCTAGTCGAGCATTACCAAGCGGATTATACTGGTACTGATCAACCCGGCATTCTAAAAGCAATGACGGCATTTTTTGCAACTCGAAAAATTGATATTTCATCATTGAAATCAGAAATAAATCCTCAAACTAATAATATGAGCGCAAGTATTTCAATTGCATTAACACAAAAAATAAGTATTGATGATATTGAAAATGACTTTTTACAACTGTGTGAGCAATTCGGCGTGCAAGGTTGTATTAAAGAAACAACACATAATCTTATTTAGAAAGATGACCTAAGAAAGGATTTATATGGATACCCTAGCAATTGGCGATATAGCGCCATTATTTACATTAAAAAATGAAAAAGACAAAGATATAGCTCTTGCAGATTATATTGGTAAACAGCAAGTATTAGTCTATTTCTACCCAAAAGCGATGACGCCAGGCTGTACTGTTCAAGCACAAGGTCTTCGTGATAGCCAAAACCAGTTAAACGAGTTAAACACTGTCGTATTCGGTATTTCGCCAGATGAGCCAAAACGTTTGGCTAAATTTTACCAACGTGATGAGTTAAATTTCACACTGCTTTCTGATGTTGATCACAAAACTGCTGATGATTTTGGCGTTTGGGGACTAAAGAAATTTATGGGTAGAGAGTACGACGGCATTCACCGTTTAAGCTTTTTAATTGGATTAGACGGAAAGATTGCTCATGTATTTAATAAATTCAAAACTAAAGATCATCACCAAGTGGTATTAGATATGCTAAATGAATTAGCAAAATAATACCACGTTGCTCAAGTACCTAACTCAAAAGTTAATGACTAATATTAAAATGGCAAGGGAATTTCACTTGCCATTTTAATGTATATTTTTATGCACTAGTTTCAAACTCTTCTTGAGTAGAAGACCAAGCATTAATTACGGCTTTCACTAATGTTGCTAAAGGTATAGCAAAAAACACCCCCCAAAAGCCCCATAAACCACCAAACAATATCACAGCAATAATAATAGTCACAGGGTGTAGATTCACCGCTTCTGAAAATAATAATGGCACTATAACATTACCGTCTATTGCTTGAATAATGCCATAAGCTATCATCACATAACCAAGCTCATTACTAAATCCCCATTGAAATAATGCCACTAAAAATACAGGAATAGTCACAACCGTTGCGCCAACATAAGGCACTAATACTGATAGGCCAACCAGTACACCTAATAAAACAGAATAGCGTAAATCAAGTAAAACAAAAGCAATTGTTGTGGAAATTCCAACAATTAGAATTTCAATTACTTTACCGCGAATATAATTTAATATTTGCTGATTCATCTCTTTACCTACTTGAGTTGCCATACGGCGCTCCTTTGGTAAAAACTGACTAAAGCCTGAAAACAAATCATGCTTATCTTTGAGAAAGAAGAATACCATTAAAGGTACTAAAATGAGATAAACCATCAAAGCAACAAGATCAGATATAGAATTAAGTGACGCCTTAAGTGCAACTTCCCCCCATTCGAGTAGCTTTTCTTTAATGGTATTAATAAAAGTATCAATCTGTGAGGCCTGAATAATATCAGGGTATTGTTCAGGTAACGTTAATAAGTACTTTTGCCCTTCTGAGACCATATGTGGAACTTCTTGCAATAAATTACTACTTTGCTTCCAAATAATTGGCATCAAACCAAGCATAGCAATGAGTGTTATACCTACAAAAGCACTAACAACTAATACGGTAGCCCCAGTACGAGATAGATTTAAATTGACCATTTTATTTACGGGTAAATCTAATAAAAAAGCAATACCTAAAGCAACTAATACCGGCATCAATAACTGACTAAATAAAGCGATAAATAAAAATGAACATACTAAAATAACCGCAAGTGCAACAGCATGGGGATCTGAGAACTTGCGGGTATACCACTCGTTGAACAACTTAAACATATATTTCCTTTACTTCAATTCAAACATCTTTAGATAGGGTAATTTCTACGACATTATTGTCAATAGGACTTTGGTTATAGCAATAACCTAATTTAGATAATAATTTAGGAATGTTTTCTTTTGAACCCAAGTCACGTATTTTTAACACACAAACATCTTCTTTTTTCATTTTTTTCAAAATTAAGCGTAAATTAACTAATGGAAGAGGACACTTTTCCTGAGTAGCATCATATTGAAAGATCATTATTTATTTCTTTTCACAAGGTAATCTGAGACAATCATCTCGTTATCTTATCTTAACTATTCTTATATAAATACTGCTAATGCCAATTGAAACAACTTACTCAAGCAGCTAATTTAAAAAATTAAATTTTAACCGAATCTTTTTGTACAGTTGAGGTCAAAGAATACAAGATTACCATGTTTGATTAGAGCCTTATGCCATCACGGCAAAAGTACTTAATGATTATATACTCATGATAGATCAAGATACGAGTTTTAGCATATTAAGATAACATGGAAATTAAACTCCAAACTACTCAGAATTTGCTCATATTATTCTTATTATAATAAGTAACAGGATTACATATTGTTTAACATAAAACCTTTGTTGGTAAGCATTGCTATCACAACAATAATGGCCAACATTTTCGCTTTTGATGTTAAAGCCAGTGGACAAAATGATAGAAATAAACTGCCTGAAATAGGTATTTCAGGCTTTAGTGTGCTCTCTTTAGAGAAAGAAAGACAAATTGGTAACGCAATGATGCGTCAACTTCGGGCGAGTCAACCTCTTATCCAAGATCCTGTTTTAATAGAATATATCAACCACTTAGGTAATCAATTAGTTAAAAATGCCCAAGATGTCAATTATGCGTTTAAGTTTTTCTTAATAAACAATAATGAGCTAAATGCTTTTGCTTTTTTTGGTGGCCATGTAGGTATTCACAGTGGTCTATTAACCACTGCTGATAATGAAAGTGAACTTGCATCAGTAATTGCTCATGAGATATCCCATGTTACTCAACGCCACTTAGCTCGTCGTTTAGAGTCTCAAAGTAATACTCAAGCCTTAAGCATGGCTGGAATGGTATCAGGCATTCTTATTGCCTTAGTAAACCCTGCTGTTGGTATGGCAGCATTAAGTGCCTCTATGGCAGCGTCACAACAAGCAAGCATCAATTACACTCGTGGCAATGAAAAAGAAGCCGATAGAGTTGGCATTGCTTTATTAGCCAACAGTAATTTTGATCCTCAAGGTGCACCAAGTTTCTTTGGGAAAATGTCAGAAAAATACCGCTACGCAAGCAAACCGCCTGCGATGTTATTGACTCACCCATTACCTGAGTCACGCATAGCCGATGCTAGACAAAGAGCTCATAATTACCCTATAAGAAATCTAGCGCCAAGTCTTAACTTTGAGTTAGCCAAGTCTCGAATTCAAGCTCGATACCAAAATAATGCTAAAGACAATATTGCTTATTTTAAACGACAATTACGAAAACAAAGTTATAGTTTAAAGACCGGTGCAAAATATGGCCTAGCGCTATCATATTTTGAAAATAAAGAATATCAACAGGCTAAAAATATTTTAGAGTCATTAAAAAAAGAAGATAGAAACAATCTATTCTATATTGATGCACTAACCGACGTATATTTATCTTTAAAGGAATACGAGCATGCGATAACAATGCTAGCCGATTTAAATTTACTTATGCCTAACAATCAAGTTATCAGCTTAAATTATGGTAACGCGTTACTAATGTCCGGTCGTTATGAACAAGCAGCGACAGTTCTTCAAGACTTTTTACTTGTGAATCCTGGAAACTTTATTGCTTACGATATTTTAACTACTGTTTATAGGAAACAAGGGAAGAAAGGGTTAATGCATGTAACCAAGGCTGAAGTGTTAGCCTTGTTAGGCGCATACAAAAAGGCGGTAGATGAGCTACAAACTAGCTATGGTTTTGTTGAGGATCAACCTCTATTACAAAAACGAATTAAGGCAAGAATATTACAATTTCAAGAACAAGAAAATAAACTCAAGCGTTTATAATACACTTAAGCCTTCAAGTAAGGCATTTTACTAATACTATTTTACTAATGAAGAATAAACTATGTTAACAATTTATCACAACCCGAGATGTTCAAAAAGTAGACAAACACTGGAACTAATTAAAGATAACTCAAAAAAAGAGGTCAAAGTAATTGAGTATCTTAAAGAGCCCCTATCCCAAGAAGATATTGAGCAACTTCTAGCGTTATTATCATGTTCACCAGTTGAAATGATGCGAGTAAAAGAAGCTGAGTTCAAAGAACAAAACCTCAAAAGTGCTGATGACAAAACATTAATTGCGGCAATGGTGACAACACCAAAACTTATCGAGCGTCCTATCGTTAGTGATGGTAGCAAAGCAGTTATCGGTAGACCACCGACAAATGCCTTAGCTTTATGTTAATTTGTTATTAACTTAATAACAGTTTTATAGGTTGTAAATAACAAATGAAAACTCAAAAAATTTCCACCCCTAATTTAAGAAAAATAGCTTTATTTGGTTATTTTTCTTTACTTTTCTTTATGCCTTTATGGTTATTAGTATTATCACCAAGTGAGAGTTTAAGTACATCAACAACACTAATACTATTTACTTTACCCCTTCTCTTTCCTCTAAAAGGACTGCTACAAGGCAACCCATATACATATGCTTGGTCTAATTTTATAGTATTAATTTATTTTTTACATTCATTGACAACAATATGGGTAGTACCAAGTGATCGACTGTGGGCTATTCTAGAGCTTATTTTTGCTTCTACCATGTTTTTAGGTTGTAGTTATTATGCAAAATATAAAGGACAAGAACTCGGACTTAGTATCCGTAAACCTAAGAAAGATAAAGTAGACTAACACTATTACTTATAACTATTACCTTAAAGGATGTAAGGCATGAAATTGAAAAAACATTTATTCAGATCGGTACTTATCTCAGTGCTAGTCATATCAGGTTGTGGCGGAGGAAACTCTCAATCTGATTCACCGACTAACAACATAGGTTCTGAAGGCTCTATTTTACAACTTGAAGAGTCTTTGTTAACTAATCAGGGTGTAGATTTAATTTTATATTTCCCTGATGACGACTTAACTAATATTAAGTGGCAGCAAACGTCAGGTGAAACTGTTGATTTACTCGCATCAAGAAGCAAAGTTATAGGGTTCACACCAACAAGTTCAGGTGAATACAGTTTTTCCGTTGTTTTTCAAAAAAATGGTGGCGCTACTGAAACGCTTACAAAATCAATAACAATTGCAGAAAAATCAAGCCTAATTACAACGCGCTTAGCCCATGAAGTACTTAGTGGAAATAAAGTTTCATTAAGAGTGCAGCTTGATGATAGCATTGACAGTAGTTTAATAGAGTGGCAGCAAGTTTCCGGATCGGCTGTTTCGTTAACAGAGTCAAACCCAAATGGAAAATCAACAATATTTTTTGATGCTCCACAGGTTAATAAAGACACTTACATTAGTTTTGAAGCTCACGTCACTGTTGATGGGACAAAACACGCTGACAAAGTTACCGTATTAGTTGAACCAGCTAATACCATTAACGAAAATGCTTATTTCGATACGCGCGTTGCTAAAGTATTCCCATATAATGAAAATAGTCCCTATAAAGATGATTTAACTCACTGTGTTTATTCAAATACATTAACAAGCTCTTGTACCTTGAATAAACTACCACTGATTGCAAAAGAAGTTCAAAATTCCGCTAATGTACCTGATATTAATACCATTATGGATAGGGTTGTAGTTTCACACCATTGGATGGGAGATAGATTTAAAGAGTTTATAACAAACAACGATCCTAATAACGATATCAAGAACCTCCTTAGAGCAACAACAGCAATAGTAATTAGTTATGATGTACGTCCGTCTTTTTATTGGGCAGCAACGGGCGCTATTTATCTTGATGCTGATAATTTTTGGCTCACAGCACAAGAACGGGACACTATTAATGAAGCACCTGATTACCGCGCTGATTTTGGCAATGATTTAAACTTTGTTATGCCTTGGCGTTATGTAAAAGATAATGATTATGCTTCTGCAAACATTCCTGCATCCGTTCGGTTAAATCGTGCGGCAAGTGTTGGGCTATATCGTTTAACTTCTCTAATGTATCATGAACTTGCTCATGCCAATGATTTCTTTCCTAGTACAGAGTGGGCGATTCACTCACCTTCAACCCGTATATTAGATGCAGCACTGAGCAGTGACTTTGAATCAGATCAATTATCTATTGCGCTACCGCTGCAAAGCCAGACTATGCGAAACTTGGCTCAAGTTAGTTTTGCCGGAGTTAATGCTACGGATACACAAGCATCTTATTCTCCATCAGATATACAAGGTTTCTTTAGTCCTGACACTGCCACCGATTTTTATGGCTATTCAAGCTTACGTGAAGATTACGCTATGCTTTTTGAAGAATTGATGATGCAAAAACGTTTCAATGTTTTCAGAGATGTTGCCATAACCAATCAACCCATAGGCGATAATGTATCTGCCCAAGACTATGTTGTTACTTGGGGGCAACGCGGGAGAATCGGTGAACTAAGCATAAAACCAAGAGTATTGTTTAGTGCAAGTCGGGTCTTACCTGAATTTGATAGCGCCACAGCTTTAGATACTGTACCACTCCCCATAGCAATGACGCAGGGTGATGACTGGATAGAAAATTTAAATATAAGCCCTACCCCATCAAACTCAAAGAAAAGTGCTAAGAGCTTACTTAAAACCTACCAAAACCAACAGCCTTTGAGCTATCAATATTATCAAAAAGCACTGCCTAAGCAATAAGAACACAAACAAAATTACGTGTAATGGGTTGCGGGTGACTAAGACAACAAGTTAATAATAGGATACTTAGTTACTTGTAACTTTTCTCACTCGCAACTTTTTTATATTAATTAGCTACCCAAGAAGCTGAAATAAGTATTTTATTCTGACAAATAACTTTACCCACAAATTCATTGCCCGCAACTATTTGTCCTACACCTTTTGGGGTGCCGGTCATCACAATATCACCATCTTCAAGCGTCATAAAACTTGAAAGTTGCTCTATAATAACACTAGGTTTATACATCATTAGCTCAACACCGCCAGTCTGTATAATTTTACCATCAATTACCAACTCAAGACATAAACTCCTATCTATGGTATCAATAGTAACAAAGTCACTAAATACGGCAGCACCATTAAATCCTTTTGCACGCTCCCATGGTAGGCCCTTCGCTTTTAATTTTGCTTGTAAACTCCTTTTAGTTAAATCTAACCCGATAGCAACCGCTGAAAATTTTCCTTGCTGACTATTGCCTTTTTGGCTCTTTTCTTCTTGGTAAAGAAAACATAATTCAGCTTCATAATGTAATGGCTCTTGATGAAAAGAATTCAGTTGGGTAGAAATTGCCGAATTAGGTTTTAAAAACACCACCATCTCATCTGGTATTTCATTACCTAACTCTGCAATATGATCGACATAATTACGACCAATACAAATAATTTTAGACGGTGTTACTTTCTTTCCATCAAGAACAACTGTTTTCATCGTGGTCTCTTTATTTTAATAATTTATGTCTTTTTTAAGTGAAGTTTAAGAAATATTTAAAACATCTTTAATAAAAGGAATAGTAATTTTACGCTGTTCTCTTATAGAAGCTTTATCGAGAATATCAAGAGAGGCAATCAAGTTCGTCATTGCTCGGGATAATCGGTTCAATAAAAAGTTTGCCGCTTCATCACTAAGCATTAGGCCTCGCTTTGAAGCCCTAAATTGTAAAGCCGCAACTTTTTCAAGATCACTCAGTGGCTTCAGTTGTTCAGTTAATCCCCAACTCAAGCGAGAGTTTAAATCAGGCAAGGTTAACCCTAATTGCCCAACACTTTGATCTCCACTTATTAATAAGCTGTTGCTTTGCTCTAACACTCTATTATACAGATCAAAAATAGCCTGTTCCCATAACTGATTACCGGCAATAAGTTGAATATCATCTAAACAAATAAAATCAATTTGCTCTAAACCATCTAACACTTCTACTGATAATTGTAATAATTCGACACAAGATAAACACACAGAGGTTTTACCTAACTGCGAAACATAAGTGCTACAGGCATGTAACAAATGTGATTTTCCAACACCTGTTAAACCGAACAAATAAAAACTCCTAGGCTGATTTGAGTGACTCGACACTGCGTTCTCAACAAAGAGTGATAATTGACTTACCACTGAACTATTTGATTCGCTAAGATAACTGTCAAAAATTTCATCATCCGGTAATTGTACTGATAAAGCCAGCTGCGTTGTATTCTTCATTATTTGCCCCAGTGAAATATTGGAACTAACTGTTCACTGACGGCTTTTTGAGTAGCTTCGTTGAATTGTGCTAGAGGATCTATATATAGTGTAAGCTTATTATCAAGTTTTAATGAAGCAAGTAAAGCCTCTGTAGAGCCAAGCAATTGTAAGTTAAAACGCCTCGCGCTACCTTTTGCACTTAATAATGTCACTGACTTTACTGATGATAAATTGCTTAAAAAATCAAACACATCAACATAAGTGACTAAAGAATCGACATTGGTTACTTCAATGATAAAGTCATTCTGGCTTGTTGTTGATAATGCATAACGTTGGTAAATTAACTCGGTTATATCTGCCAACCCCTGTTGCAATAACATTTTTGGATCTACGCCTTGGTATTGTTGACTAAATTTTTGCTGTCCTTTAATTAAGCCCCAGTCCAATAAACTCCAATCTAGCACATAGTTTTGCTCTTTTGGCCCAGATTGTGAGCACAGTAAACCACAATCGCTAGCTTCAACATCTTCTTTAGCATCATAATCTAATACAACTAAACTTGAGTTTGAAATTCTCATCACTGCTATTGCTTCCGCAAAATAGCGACTAGATGCATCTTTAATCGGCTGCTGAAAACGTCCCCAAAGATCGCTAAGTTTAATTTGATTTGCATCAGTTAAATCCATTAATGGCATCATGATAGGCAAACCGCGTTGATCTGAAAACTCATTAACCATGAAGGGTAAATTAGATGCTGACGAATTTGATATTATACTACGCGTTAAACCTTGCTCATCAATAAGCCAAAGCAAAACTTGAGGTCGTAAACTTCCCCACAAAGGCAAGTTGGCTTGTTGAAATAATTGGTTAATTTTATCTGCATTAAAGCTAGCAAATAAAAAGAGTTGTTTTATATTCCCATGCTCATCTTCTATCTGAAGGGATTTTTGCTGATATCGATATTGACTTAAATACGAACGGTAGTTGTTCAAAGATTTTTTAATGATCTCATTTTCTAAAACGCCTTTTTCACCACCAACTTTTATCATCACTGCCGCTAATGCTTTCTTTAAAGCACCCGCTCTATCACGACTATTTTGAGAGTTAATAGCGACACTGGCTTGATATAGATCTTTTACTTCAACCGCTTCAAGCGCTACAGAAGATAAAAAAGCAATAATAACAAACAGTAAAAAATTAATTTTTTTGAGCATATGAGAAAAAACAAGCCATTTTGTAGACCAGATACTATCATAATCAAATCAATTTTCACTGCCAAATAAAAATATTTATTAATTTGAGATAAAGATTTTGAGTATGTGCTCATGCACTGGTAGAATACGCATCTTTTTAAACCTTGGTGAGCCTAAAATTTAAGCTCATTTAGGTATTATTCTATCGGTAATTTTTTGAGGTTTCCTGTGAGCGAACAAAAACGGTCTTTAAGTTATAAAGATGCTGGTGTTGATATTGATGCTGGTAATGCCCTTGTTGAGAACATTAAAGGTGCAGTAAAGCGCACTACACGCCCAGAAGTTATGGGTGGTTTAGGTGGTTTTGGTAGTGTTTGTCAATTACCAACGGGCTATAAAGAGCCTATTTTAGTTGCAGGTACTGACGGCGTGGGAACCAAATTACGTTTAGCGATTGATTTAGCAAAACATGACACCGTTGGTATCGATTTAGTTGCTATGTGTGTAAATGATCTAATAGTACAAGGTGCTGAGCCTTTATTTTTTCTTGATTACTACGCCACAGCAAAACTGGATGTTGCCGTTGCTTCATCAGTAGTAGAAGGCATAGCTGAGGGTTGTATTCAAGCAGGTTGTGCTCTTGTTGGCGGCGAAACAGCTGAAATGCCAGGTATGTACCATAAAGGTGATTATGACATCGCTGGTTTTTGTGTCGGCGTTGCTGAAAAATCACGCTTGATTGATGGCACAAAAGTGTCAGCAGGCGATCAGTTAATTGCGTTAGGTGCTTCTGGGCCTCACTCAAATGGTTTCTCGTTAATTCGTAAAGTACTAGAAGTAAATAACACTGACACTAGTAAATTGCTAAATGGTAAGTCTATCAGCGAACATTTGCTTGAACCAACAAAAATTTATGTAAAATCTGTATTAGCATTACTTAAAGATGTTGATGTTCACGCGCTATCACACATTACTGGTGGTGGTTTTTGGGAAAATATCCCACGTGTTTTACCTGAAACAGCACAAGCAGTTATCAATGGAGAAACCTGGCAATGGCCTGAAATTTTCAATTGGTTAAAAGACAATGGCAACATCACTGAACACGAAATGTATCGCACCTTTAACTGTGGTGTTGGTATGATCATCGTTGTTCCTCAAGATAAAGTTGAACAAAGCGTTGAAATATTAACGGCTCACGGTGAAAAAGCTTGGCACATTGGTGCAATCACCGATAAAGCTGATGGTGAAGAGCAGGTTGTTTTCTCTTAAGTTGGATCTAAATCCGACAGCTATTTATAAAAAGGAAAACAAATGTCGAGCCGTATAGTGGTGTTAATTTCAGGCAGTGGCAGCAATTTACAGGCAATTATGGATGCCTGTGAATTTGCCGATTACCCTGGTTCTGTCGTTGGCGTAGTTTCAAATAAAAGTGATGCATACGGGTTAACTCGTGCCAAAGAAGCCGATATTGAAACGGTTGCTCTTTCACATAAAGATTTTGAAAGTCGTGAAAGTTACGACCAAGCACTAGTATCTAAGATTGATCAGTTCAGCCCTGATGTTATTGTGCTTGCAGGTTTTATGCGTATATTAACGCCTGCTTTTGTTCAACATTATCAAGGTAAATTGTTAAACATCCACCCATCCTTGCTACCTAAATACCAAGGTCTTAATACTCATCAGCGCGCTATTGATGCTGGTGATACAGAACATGGTGTAAGTGTACATTTTGTTACTGAAGAACTCGATGGTGGTCCTGTTATACTACAAGCAAAAGTGCCTGTGTTTGACGGTGATACGAGTGACGATTTAGCAGCACGAGTACATGTACAAGAACATAAACTTTATCCTTTAGTGGTAAAGTGGCTATGTCAAAATCGCCTTAGCATGGAAACAAAAGATCAAAAAGAGTACGCAATTCTAGACGGTAGTACCTTACCAAGTTCTGGTTATGCGAACGACGAATAAGCTGTTAGTATAAAGGTAATTAGACTTTTTTACCTTTATACTTTTTGCAGGATTATTTGTGTCAATTAAATCACCCTTACTTTTTTTACTTGTCTTTTTCTCGTTCATTAGTTTTACCATCGCCGTAGAGCAGCAAAAGCCCAACAAGCACACTCTTCCTGCATTTTCTGCTAAATATACGGTATTACATAAATCTGATCCTGTAGGTACAGCTGTTAGGCAACTAAGCTATCAAGTCGATGGAAATGTTAATTATCATTATGAAACCTATATAGAATGGCTGATTTTTTCTCAAACTCGCAGTGAAACCTCAATTGTAACAATCAATAATAACCAAGTGATGCCATTACACTATAAATACAGCCGAGAAGGGACGGGTAAAGACAAATATTATGAATGGCGTTATGACGCATCAAAAAATCTAGCAAAAGATGTGGAACGAAAAAGAGAACACACAATAGATTTTTCTGATAATTTACAAGATAAACTTAGCTACCATCTCCAACATCGTTTGAACCTGATAGCTGATGCTAAACAGGAAAGCTATATTTATTCAGTTATCAATACTTCCGGTTCAATTAAGGATTATATTTACCAGTATGATGGTGAAGAAGAGTTAATTTTGCCTTATGGTTTAGTTAAGACCATTCGTTTTAAACGTGAGATAAAAGAACGTATGACTTATGCCTGGTTTTCCCCTGAGCTTAATTACTTATTAGTAAAACTTTACCAAGTAAAAGCAGGCAATGAACAATTTGAAGCCCAGTTATTAAGCTTTACTATGGAAGATAATGCAACTGAAAAAGAATGAACTCCATATATGAATTCATAATAAATGCCCTAAAACATTAACTTGGGGCGTTTATCTCTAAAAATTGACCATTTATTCTTAGCAATCCAAGCAGTTATACGGCGTTCTAAAATAGATAAGGGTAAAGATTCACCAGCTAACACACTGTCATGAAATCTAACGTGTTCAGTTCAACGATGTAAAATGTTGTCATTTATCTTCATTACCGCATGAAATTGACTCCCCCAAACGAAATAAATGCCAATGCCCTGCACTCATTTTTTGCCATGTTTCATCCTCGGTAAGTGGCTGAGTGGCAATAACAGTTACAATGTCTTTGTCTGTAGTTTCTTTGTGAAAATCAACCGCCATTTCCGCGTCTATTAAGCTAGCTTTACCAAATGGGGCACGCCTAGTTATCCAATGTAAATTATTAGAACAATAGGCAAACAAACATTCCCCATCACTAATAATAATATTGGCAACGCCAAGTGCATCAATTTTACAGGTCAATGTTGCTATAAATGTAAATAAAACTTCAGATGATGGTTCCTTAGAACCGAATTTATAATGAAGTTGATCTAAAATCCAACAAAAAGCATGCTCACTATCCGTAGTACCAATAGGTAAATGTAGCTTAGTCTGCAGCGTTTTATTAAAGTCTTTTAATTGACCATTATGAGCATAAGTCCAATTCTTCCCCCACATTTGTCGAATAAAAGGGTGAGTGTTTTCTAAACAAACACCACCTGAATTTGCTTGGCGAATATGACAAACCACTGATTCACTTTTCATCGGATATTTTGTGACTAGATCGGCAATAGGTGAATGCGCACTTGGCTTGGGATCTTTAAAACTACGACAGCCTTTACCTTCATAAAAAGTTATACCCCACCCATCTTTGTGAGGGCCAGTGTTACCACCGCGTTGCATTAATCCGCTAAAACTGAAACAAATATCTGTTGGTACATTTGCTGACATTGCCAAAAGCTCACACATAATTCAACCTTAAAGTAATACCAACATAGCTTTGGTATAAAACTAAATAAAACCACAACTTATATAACAAAACAATCAAAATAGTCGAAACAAATGCTTGGTTATCCTGTTAATTTAATCTATAAATAGATTATACAATTACTTTTATTAAATGTAACAAAAACAAGGATATTTTGTGGATATTTCCCTCTGGTTAATTGCAGCACTTTCATTAATTTGGTTTATGAGCTACTCAAGAGCTTCACTATCAATTTTTACCTTTGCATTTATTGCATTAATGGCTGTCGGCACTTTTTTAAATATTATAGGGTTTGTATCTTGGTTACTTTTTGCGGTAATAGCACTCCCCCTTAACGTTGATAATATTCGTCAACAATTTATCAGTATGCCGTTATTAACATTATTCAAAAAAATAATGCCGCAAATGTCTGAAACTGAACAACAAGCAATAGATGCAGGCACTACTTGGTTCGAGGCAGAGCTTTTTCGAGGTAATCCTAATTGGTCAAGACTGCACAATTATCCTCAACCTCGTCTTAGTGCTCAAGAAAAAGCCTTTTTAGAAGGGCCTGTAGATAAACTTTGTGCAATGGTTGATGATTGGCAGACTACGCATGTTAATGCTGATTTATCACCCGAAGTGTGGCGGTTTTTAAAAGACAATAAGTTTTTTGCCATGATAATAAAAAAACAATATGGTGGTTTAGAGTTCTCCGCTTTCGCACAGTCAAGAGTATTACAGAAATTAACCGGTGTAAGCTCTGTGCTTGCAAGTACAGTAGGTGTTCCGAATTCCCTTGGCCCTGGTGAATTATTACAAGCATATGGAACTAAAGCCCAACAAGATTATTATTTACCACGTCTAGCAAGTGGCGAAGAGATTCCTTGCTTTGCATTAACTAGCCCTGAAGCGGGTTCAGATGCAGGCGCTATTCCTGATACGGGTATTATTTGCCGACAAGTTTTTGAAAATAAAGAAATACTAGGCATAAAACTTAATTGGGATAAACGTTATATCACCCTTGCTCCTGTTGCTACGGTACTAGGTTTAGCGTTTAAGCTTGAAGACCCAGAAGGCTTACTTGGCGATAACAAAGAACTAGGTATCACATGTGCATTAATTCCTACAGATATTGAAGGAATAATTATAGGTCGTAGGCACTTTCCTTTAAACGTGCCTTTTCAAAATGGCCCTACACAGGGAGAAAATGTTTTTGTACCTCTTGATTATATTATTGGAGGTAAAGAGATGGCAGGCCAAGGTTGGCGAATGCTAGTTGAATGCTTATCTGTAGGTCGAGCTATAACATTACCATCAAACAGTGCTGGTGGCGTAAAAGCAACAGCATTAGCAACAGGAGCTTATAGCCGAATTCGTCGACAATTTAAAGTGCCAATCGGAAAAATGGAAGGCATTGAAGAAGCCTTAGCCCGCATTGGGGGGAATGCCTATTTAATGGATGCTGTAACAACTATGTCTACGGGGGCAATAGATCTTGGTGAAAAGCCATCTGTAATTTCCGCCATTGCTAAGTACCACTTAACAGAAAAAATGCGTTCTTCTATTATTGATGCTATGGACATTCATGGTGGTAAAGGTATATGCATGGGGCCTAGTAACTACCTTGCCAGAGGCTATCAAGGTGCCCCAATAGCGATTACTGTTGAAGGTGCGAATATTCTCACTCGTAGTTTAATCATATACGGCCAGGGTGCAATTCGTTGTCACCCTTATGTTTTAGCTGAATTACAAGCGGCAAATGAAAGTAACACAGAAAAAGCATTAAATGACTTTGATCATGCTTTATTTGGACACATTGGCTTTAGCATTAGTAATATTAGTCGCAGTTTATGGTGTTCGTTTACCTCTGCACGATTTCTATCAGCACCTTTTAGCGATCAAACCAAGCGTTATTACCAGTTGTTAACTCGCTTTAGTTCGAATTTAGCGATGCTTAGCGACATTGCGATGTTGGCTCTGGGCGCAGATTTAAAACGAAGAGAACGTATATCCGCTCGTTTAGGTGATGTGCTAAGTCATTTATACCTAGCAAGTGCCTGCTTAAAACGTTTTAACGATGAAGGTAGACAAAAAGATGACTTGCCTTTATTACAATGGGCTGTTGAAGACTCTTTATATAATATCCAACAAGCCATGGATGAATTATTAAGTAATTTTCCTAATCGATGGCTAGCATATTCATTAAGAGTCATCATATTTCCTTTTGGTACTTGGCTAACAAAACCATCTGATTATCAAGATCATCTAGTCGCACAGTTATTACAAACACCTAGTGAAACAAGAGATAGACTGGGTAAATGGCAATATTTAGTTAGAGATGGAAAAAATATTTTTGGTATATTAGAACAAACCTTAGAGGATATTATTGCGTGCGAACCTATCTTTGCTAAAGTCTGCATAGCCCTAGATAAAAGGTTACCTTTTTATCAGTTGGATAATGCGGCTAAACTTGGCTTAGCTGCAAACGCTATAACCGAGAAAGAAGCGCAATTACTAATAAAGGCAGAACAAGGTAGAAGAGCAGTTATTGCTGTTGATGATTTTGATAATAGTGAGCTAGTTGCGTCGAACTTAACGGGTAAACAAGAAAATAATTTGTAATGAAACTAAATTGCAACGTTTTTTAAAATAATGTTAAAATAAAGTTAAGTTTTCAAATTAGTTGGTTAATAAATGTCAATAGATCAGGTGCCTAAAGCTCAAAGTGTATCCATTTCTAGCAAAAGCGTTCAACGACGTTCAAAGGGCGAGCGCACTCGAGAGAAAATCCTTCTCGCTGCTATTGAGGTGTTGGCAGTAAATGGTATAAAAGGAACAACTCACAGAGCTATTGCAAATCATGCTGAAATTCAATTGTCTTTAACTACCTATTATTTCAAAGATATTGGTGAATTAGTGCAGCAAGCATTTCAATTAAACTCGGATAATTTAAGAGCTAGAACAGATACTATTTTGCAAAAGGCTTTTGAGTCTTTAGACAGTGTTGATAAAAGCACGCTGAGAAAAGTTTCTGTCAAAAATGAACTATGTGATAAGTTAGCAGAAATGACTGCACGCTATTTGTTCGACAATATAAAAAAAGAGACGAAACCTCTCGCTGTTGAACAGTTAATGTTCACCACAGGACAAGTAAGCCCTGAATTGAAAAAGTTAGCACACGAACATGAACAATCACAGTTACTGCCATTCACTAGATTGGCAAGTTTTTTTAATAAAAAAGATCCTGAAATAGATGCTCAAATGATGCGTACTATTTTCTCGCAACTACAATATAGTCAATTGACTATAGAGCCAAGTGAGCTATCTATTGAACCTATCCAAAAGAGAACAAGAAAACTGATGGGTTGGATTATGGGGCTAAAAAACTAGCGTTCAATGTAACCTAAACTAACACGTTTTTGCCTTCAAGAGGATATGCATCCTGCATTTTCTAATAAGGCACTTATTGTACCGTCTGCATTATCTAATAAATTACATCCATATCAGGTCATATCACCATACATCCTGAACATAAAAACGCACAAGCATTGGCTTGTGCGTTTTATTGATATTACAAAGCTTTTAGTTTACAAAAATGATAACAATTCTTGATCAAGTTGCATCAAGGTTTTTGGGTCTGCCATCATCATTTTTGCTAATGACTTAGTTCTTGGCAACATACGTTCAAAATAGAACTCAGCTGTTTTAATTTTTGCGCGATAAAAATCACGGTTCTCAACATCAGTTGCTAATTTCTCATAAGATGATTGAGCCATTTGAGCCCAAAAATAAGCCATAACGATATAACCAGAATACATTAAATAATCAACTGAAGCTGAGCCAACAATATCTCTATCTTTTTTCGCTTTAAGCGCCAACCTAAGGGAATATTGTTGCCAGTTTGCTACAGATTTGCTCAATGGCCATATAAATTTATTCATTTGACGTTTATGTGGGTTGCTCGAAATCATACTTTTATCTTTACAGAACGACAAAACTTCTTTAGCAAATGCTTTTAATGATTTACCGCGAGAAAGCAATATTTTACGACCGAGTAAATCTAACGCTTGTATTCCTGTAGTTCCTTCATAGAGAGTCGCAATTCGAGCATCACGAACAATTTGTTCCATGCCCCACTCTTTGATGAAACCATGTCCACCAAATATCTGTAAACCGTGGTTAGCGCTCTCTGAACCAAGCTCTGTTAAGAATGCTTTAAGAATTGGTGTAATGAAACCTAAACGATCATCTGCTGCTTCTTTTTCAGCATCAGTTTTCGCCATTTCAATTTCATCAACAATCTTAGCCGTATAATAAATCATGGCGCGACCACCTTCAGAGATGGCTTTTTGTGTCATAAGCATTTTACGAACATCGGGATGAACGATGATAGGGTCGGCTACTTGATCAGGATATTTTTTACCCGTAAGCGAGCGCATAGATAGACGCTCTTTAGCATAAATTAATGAGTTCTGATAAGCCAATTCCGCACTACATATACCTTGTAAGGCTGTTCCTACACGAGCCGTATTCATAAAGGTGAACATACATTCTAAACCTTTATTTTCTGGCCCAATCAGCTCACCAACAGCATTATCAAAATTTAAAACCGCCGTTGCTGACGCTTTAATACCCATTTTATCTTCAATTGAACCACAAGTAACATGATTCATTTCACCTAAATTACCTTGCACGTCAGTTTTAATTTTAGGCACAATAAATAGAGAAATACCACGAGTACCTTTAGGAGCATCGGGGAGTCTAGCAAGAACAATATGTATGATGTTGTCAGTTAAATCATGTTCTCCTGCTGAAATAAATATCTTAGTGCCGGTAATATTATAAGTACCGTCTGCATTAGGCTCAGCTTTAGTTTTAACTTGTCCTAAATCAGTACCACATTGAGGCTCAGTTAAACACATAGTGCCAGTCCAAGTCCCTTCTGTTAAGCGAGTTAAATATAATTCTTTTTGCTCTTTGCTGCCATGTGTTTGCACCGTATTCATGGCACCATGACTTAAGCCCGGATACATAGCCCAAGACCAATTAGCCGTGCCCATCATCTCTGCTTTAACCATACCCAATGATGGTGGTAGACCTTGTCCGCCATGCTCAACAGGATGAGACAGGCTTTGCCAGCCACCTTCCACATATTTGTTATAGGCTTCTTTAAAGCCTTTTGGTGTGATTACAGCACCATTATCAAAAGTACAACCTTCTTTATCACCGCTTTGGTATAGAGGTAATAGCTCATTTTCACAAAACTTTGCACACTCTTGAAGAATCGCATCATTTAAATCGGGTGTTGCCTCTTCAAATTCAGGATATTTTTTATAATGTTCGTAATAATCAAATACATCTTCAATTAAAAATTTAATGTCTGCTATGGGTGCTTTGTAACTAAGCATATTTTCTCCTACCCCTAAAGTTATTTATGGTACTGTGATTATATTCAATAAATCGCCAGTTAAACCCACAATTGTCGAGTTCATCTGAATCTATGACTATAGATGATGACACTGATTAAAACACTGGTCATACCACTTATTCAAGCTATTTTTATTGTTTTTTATATTGAAAACTCACAAAACCATGGTAATCATTTGTTTTTTAAGGATAAAATATAAAAAGTTTATTTCGAAAATAATGATAAAATAACCAATAGAATACAACTCCTTTTCAAAATTTGAGAATAAAATGTCAGATAGTTATTTAGAAATACAACTCGATCAACAACCAATAGAATTATGCAAACTACTTAAAATTGCTGATTTAGTTTCAGGTGGAGGAGAGGCCAAAGTCGTTATAAGTGAAGGTTATGTGTTACTCAACGGTGAAGTAGAATATCAAAAACGTAAAAAAGTATATCATAATGATATTGTTGAATTTAATGGTGAGGTTTTACAAATTATTATTAATGAAAGCTTAAATGAAAATTTAACAGATCACACTGTTGACAATTCTGGTGAAGAAAACGTCCCTCAAGGGAAGAATATTGAAAAATCCTCTACGCTTAAGGCTTCAAACCAGCAAAAAAATAAAAGCACAAAAAAAGCAGTACCTACAAATGAAGGTACTGCTAAGAACAGTAAAAGAAAGCCAATTTCTTTTTAAATTGAATTTACGAACTTTATTTTACGAAATTTATTTTACGAAATTAAGTGCTTCGTTAGATAGCTTGGTAATTTCAGACCAGTTTTTATTTTCTACTACGTGATTAGGTACTAACCAAGAGCCACCACAACAAGCAACATTTGACAGTGCTAAATAGTCACGAACATTTTTTAAATTAATACCACCGGTTGGGCAAAACTTAATGTCAGGAAATGGACCACCTATTGATTTAATTGCATTGACACCACCAGAAGCTTCTGCAGGGAAAAATTTCAAGTGATCATAGCCAAAGTCTGATGCATCCATCAGTTCTGAAATTGAAGAAATACCAGGAATCAACGCAATGTTACCTTCATTACCCGCTTGTAATAAATCTTTGGTTAAACCCGGACTAATAGCAAATTTTGCGCCTGCATCAACAGATTGCTGTAACTGTTGACGATTAGTTACAGTACCAGAGCCAATAATAGCTTCAGGTAACTCTTTAGCAATAGCACTGATCACATCAAGTGCTGCCGATGTACGCAAAGTAACTTCTAACACTTTAATATCCGCAGCTAAAAGCGCTTCTGCAATTGGCAGAGCATCCTCTACTTTATTAATCACTAGTACAGGAACAATTGGTCCCATAGCGAAAAGTTCCTTTGGCATAATCTGCCAATTTTTTAATGCTGTCATAAATCCTCTATTCTCTTTTTGCATCTACTAATGTCTGATGCGTAATTTTTATTTCTTTAGCTTTGGTTGATTTAAATTGATAAATCAACCAGCTTATTCATCAAACTCATTATTCATCAAATAATGAGCATGCACCTGTTTCAGCTGAACTTAAGTTACGACGCATGAAACCGAAAATTTCACGCCCCATACCTTGATGATGACCATTGACTTGGAACAGCGCATTATCACGTGATGCTAATTCTTGCTCATCAACCAATAAGGTTAACTCGCCTGTTTCACCGTCAAGGTTGATCATATCGCCCGTTTTAACTTTGGCGATTAAGCCGCCATCCAAAGCCTCAGGACACAAATGAATAGCAGCAGGAACTTTACCTGATGCACCAGACATACGGCCATCTGTTACCAAAGCAACTTTAAAACCTTTGTCTTGTAACACACCTAATGGAGGCGTTAGCTTGTGTAATTCGGGCATACCTCGAGCTTTTGGTCCCTGGAAACGAACAACAGCTACAAAGTCTTTCTCTAATTCACCATTATCAAACGCGGTTTGCAGTTCATGTTGATCTTCAAAAACAACTGCTGGCGCTTTAATCACATAACTACCTTCTCGCAAAGAAGATGTTTTCAAGACCGATGTACCTAAATTTCCCTTTAATGTTTTTAAACCACCATCGTTTTTAAATGGCTTGGCAACAGTAGCGATAACATCTTCATCTAATGATTTTTCAACACAATCAACCCATTGAAGCTGACCATTATCAAGTATTGGTTTTTTGGTATATCGTGTTAAACCTCGGCCGCAAATAGTTTCAACATCTTCATGTAACAAGCCAGCATTAATTAACTCTTTAAACAATAACGCCATACCACCAGCTTCTTGAAAATGGTTGATATCAGCTTCGCCATTAGGGTAAATTTTTGTGATTAATGGAACAGCATGTGACAAATCATTAAAATCTTGAAAATTAATGATAATGCCAGCAGCGCGTGCAAAAGCGATGATGTGCATAGTTAAATTGGTTGATCCACCTGTCGCCAATAATGCAACAATGGCATTAACAACAGAGCGTTCATCAATCATTTTACCAATTGGCAAATAATTACCCGATTGTTGAGTTATACGAGTTACTTGACGAGCAGCTGCTTTAGTCAGTTCTAAACGTAATGGTGTGTTAGGTGCTACAAACGAAGCTCCTGGCAAATGTAAGCCCATTATTTCAACCACTAGTTGATTAGAATTAGCGGTACCAAAGAAAGTACAAGTACCTGCAGCATGATAAGAGGCTGATTCAGCTTCTAAGAGCGCTGCTTCATCTACATCACCTTGTGCATATTGTTGGCGTACACGCGCTTTTTCTTTATTTGGAATACCTGATGGCATTGGCCCAGCGGGTATAAATACGGTAGGCAAATGACCAAAAGTCATACTAGCTATCAATAAACCTGGAACAATCTTATCGCAGATGCCAAGCATTAAAGAGCCATCAAACATATTGTGAGATAGTCCAACTGCTGTCGCCATTGCAATGACATCACGGCTCATTAAGCTTAAATCCATGCCCGGCTGCCCTTGCGTAACGCCATCACACATTGCTGGAACACCTGCAGCAAACTGGGCTATACCGCCTGTAGATTTAATTGCCTCTTTGATGATCTGTGGGTAAGTCTCATACGGTTGGTGCGCACTAAGCATATCGTTATATGCAGAAACAATAGCTATATCAGAGTGATTTAAACCCTTTATTGTTTGCTTGTCATCTTTGCCACAGGCAGCAAAACCATGAGCTAAATTACCACAGGACAAACTTGCACGATGAACCGTACTTGATCTTGCTGCCGCTATTTTAGCTAAATACTCTTTTCGAGTTGCAGCACTTCGAGCGATGATACGCTCAGTAATATCTACTATTTCTTGTTTCATTGCTACTTTCATAGGTCTACTTCTTGATGTGTATTTGTTAGTTAATAAATTAATACTGTAATGGCGATGTTTTTGATTTATTTAGCCCAATATACTTGGGTATCAATACCGTCGCCCTGTAAAAAAGCTCTGATAGGCATTTCAAAAATATCATTGGTACTAAGTGCTTTATCTAACACTTGTTTTTTATTGTCGCCACAAAGATGTAAAAAAACATTTTTACTCTGCTTTAATGCTGCAAAACTAAACGTAATACGTTGGTGCGGCGCAGTCTTCGGTTCAACTTTCATTAATGAATTATTATTTGTAATATCCAGTCCGTAGCTTATCTGTTCGCTACATGGAAAGAGTGATGCCGTATGCCCGTCTTCACCCATGCCCAAAATAACTACATCTAACGGCAATAATGTATTTTTAGCTGCAAGGTTAAGATCGGCTAAGGTTTCCTCGCATAAATTTTCACCCTGTTTTAAATGAAAAAACTTAGCGGCTGATGCTTTGTTTTGTAATAAATTTTCATGTACTAAACGGGTATTACTGGCATCGTCACTAATATCAACCCAACGTTCATCCGCTAAAGTGATTGTCACTTTTTTCCAATCTATCGCTTTATTTGAAAGTACCTTAAAAAAACCTTTAGGAGTTGAACCTCCTGAAACAGCAATACTGGCTTTACCTCTTAACGTAATAGCCGACTGTAATATTTGGCTAATATTTTCAGCCAAAGCTTCGTCTAATTGTGCTCTGTTATCAAAATTATTTAGTTGATACATGATTATTCCACCCACTGGCGATCATCACGCGCAATTAAAGAAATTGAAGAAACAGGTCCCCATGAACCAGCAGCATATGGCTTAGGTGCTTCGTTAGTTGATTGCCACGCATCAATAATACTGTCAGCCCAAGTCCAAGCAGCTTCTACTTCATCACGACTAACGAACAACGATTGATTACCATTGAGTACTTCAAGCATCAAACGTTCATAAGCATCTATAACTCGTTGGTCTTTGTAAGTATCGTTAAAGCTCAAATCAAGTTTATTTTCTTGAATATTCATTTGCGAAGCGATACCCGGGATTTTATTCATCATTTGCAGTTCAACACCTTCATCAGGCTGCAAACGTATAGTCAATTTGTTCGCTGGCAAGTCACTGTAACTTTCTTTGAAAATATTATGAGGCTGCTCTTTAAAGTGCACTACAATTTCGCTATGTTTGGCAGGCATACGTTTACCTGTTCTTAAGTAAAAAGGTACACCTGACCAACGCCAGTTATCTATTTCAGCTTTAATGGCAACAAAAGTCTCAGTTTTACTGATAGTGTTTGCACCTTCTTCGTTTAAATATCCCGGTACAGCAACACCATTTAAGAAACCATCTGCATATTGGCCACGAACTGTTTTTTCTTTAACATTGGTTCGATTAATTGGACAAAGTGCTTTCACTGCTTTTAGTTTTTCAGCTCGAATACTCTCTGCACTTAAATCAGCCGGAGGCTCCATAGCTAACAGTGATAAAATTTGTAATAAATGGTTTTGAATCATATCGCGCATTTGACCAGCTTCATCATAAAAGCCCCAGCGACCTTCTATACCAACACTTTCAGCAACAGTTATTTGCACATGATCAATGCTATTCCTGTCCCAGTTGGTAGTAAATAATGAGTTTGCAAAACGTAGTACTAATAAATTCAAAACCGTTTCTTTACCTAAATAGTGATCTATACGGTAAATTTGATTTTCTTTGAAAAAACGTGCTACTTGATCATTAATCACTTTTGATGATTCTAAACAATGACCAATAGGTTTTTCCATGACAACACGATCATCATCGGCAATAAGATTGGCATGATTCAAACCATCACAAATATCACCATATATAGAAGGCGGTGTAGAGAAATAATAAACACGACTATCATTACCTGCTGATAACGTTTGTGCTAAATTTGTATAAGCGCTTGCTTCTTTCATATCAAGTTGCTGATAAACCAAACGCGCCATAAAACGCGCTAAAACGTCTTTATCAAGCGTTTCTTTTACAAAGTTATTGATGTTCTCTAACACAATCGCTTTAAATTCATCTAAATTATGCGTTTGACGAGCAATGCCAACGATGCGACTTTTTTCATTAATCAAATCACACGCTTCTAGTTGATATAAAGCGGGTAATAATTTACGGCGCGATAAATCACCTAAAGCACCAAAAATGACGATCTCACTGGCAGATTGACAATCTATTTTATTCATAAAACTCTCTAACCTCGTATCTGAGTATAATAACGGTGTTAATAACTAACATATTCTCTAATGAGAACTCTGAGTATTAAAAATCATTTCCATTAACAACGACTCACTCACAATAAAAACAAAACAGCAGTTTTGTAACTTAACTACATATACACCTAATTTAGCGCCTGAATGTTAATCAGTAAAGAACTTTCTGTAATTTTACTACATTTTATTTGTAAAACAGCTAAAAATAGCAATATCCGATGAAAACCAAATAAAATCGTGATTTTTAACCGCGTAAGTTTACAAAAAATTGTATATACAATCCTTGTTTATTAATTAAACATTTGCAAATCTCATGCATATTGCATTATATTAGTATCAATTATGAAATAAAATTTCATTTTTTCTGTTACATAAGCAGAAAATAAATTACAGTAAGCACATATACATTTATGTAGTCGCTATCATTAGCTACAAAATTTAAACGTAATTATGCCAATAAATTTGGCTTATATAAGTAGAGATAGGATCACAAAATAATGAATATATTAGAAAAGATCACTAACGAACTAGACACCCTAAGTAAATCTGAGCGTAAAGTAGCAGAAGTTATACTATCTTCACCAAGCACTGTTATTCACTCAAGTATAGCTGCGCTAGCCAAACAAGCTAATATAAGTGAGCCAACAGTTAATCGCTTTTGTCGCCGTTTAGATACTAAAGGCTATCCTGATTTTAAGTTACATTTAGCACAGAGTTTAGCTAACGGTACTCCTTATGTTAATCGTCATGTTGATGAAAATGATAGTGCCGAAGAATACACGGATAAAATTTTTGAATCGACCATGGCAAGTCTTGAATTAGCACGTAAAAGTTTAGATCCATCTTTGATCAATCGCTCAGTTGATGTACTTACTCAAGCTAATAAAATTTCTTTTTTTGGCTTAGGTGCTTCCGCGATTGTAGCTCATGACGCACAAAATAAGTTTTTCCGCTTCAATGTTCCTGTTGTTTATTTCGATGACATATTAATGCAACGTATGAGTGCTATAAACAGTCGTCAAGGTGATGTGGTTATTGTTATATCACATACAGGTAGAACAAAATCATTAGTTGAAGTAGCTAGTTTAGCGAAAGAAAATGATGCCACCGTTATTGGTATCACCACCAACGGTACGCCATTAGCTAAAGAATGTAGCATTGTATTATCTGTTGATGTTGCAGAAGACACCGACCTTTACATGCCTATGTCATCAAGAATAGCCCAATTAGCCTTAATTGATGTACTCGCAACAGGATTCACCTTAAGGCGAGGAAGTAAATTTAGAGATAATTTAAAGAAAGTAAAAGACAGTTTAAGAAGCTCACGCTTTGACCTAAAAGACAACTCTTTATAAATTGAACAGAGCGAAGATCAACTTATATTGAGTAGACACACTAAAAGAAGTTATAAGGATTAAAATGCCTAGAAGAACGAAAATTGTTGCCACCCTTGGCCCAGCAACTGATGACAAAGCGAAGTTAAAAGAAGTACTTGCTGCTGGTGTAAACGTAGTGAGACTTAATTTTTCTCATGGGATACCACAAGATCATATTGACAGAGCTAACAATGTACGTGAAATAGCGAAAGAATTAGGAATTTACGTGGGAATATTAGGTGACTTACAAGGACCTAAGATTCGAATTTCCACTTTTAAAGATGGTCCAATAAGAGTTGCTGTTGGTGATAAATTTGAACTTGATGCCACTTTAGAGAAAGGTCAAGGTTGCCAAGAAAAAGTTGGTATTGATTATAAAAAATTAGTACAAGATGTTAACACTGGCGACATTTTATTACTTGACGATGGTCGCGTACAACTTAAAGTTTTATCTACTTCAGATAACTCAGTATTTACGATAGTGACTGTTGGCGGTCCATTATCAAATAATAAAGGTATTAATCGACAAGGTGGCGGTTTAACCGCTCCGGCATTAACAGCTAAAGATAAAGAAGATATTAAATTAGCCGCTAAAATTAATGTTGATTTTCTAGCTGTTTCTTTCCCACGTGATGCTGCAGATATGCGCGAAGCGCGTTTGTTAGCACAAGAAGCTGGCTGTGATGCTCGTTTAGTATCAAAAATTGAACGTGCAGAAGCAGTAAACGATGATGACGTACTCGATGGTATTATTCTAGCTTCTGATGTTGTTATGGTTGCTCGTGGTGATTTAGGTGTTGAAATTGGTGATGCCGAGCTTGTTGGTAAACAAAAACATATTATTGCTCGATCTCGCCAATTAAATCGTGTTGTTATAACTGCGACACAAATGATGGAAACCATGATAGAGCAGCCAATGCCAACACGTGCAGAGGTTATGGATGTTTCAAATGCAGTACTAGATGGCACAGATGCAGTAATGCTCAGCGCAGAAACTGCTGCAGGTAAATACCCTGTTGAAACCGTAACGGCAATGGCTAATGTTTGTGTTGGCGCTGAAAAACATCGCTCTGTAAATATTTCTAGTCACAGAATGGATTTAACCTTTACTGAGATATCTGAAACAGTTGCTTTATCTGCAATGTATGCAGCAAATCATTTAGATGGTGTTAAAGCGATTATTTCTTTAACAGAGTCAGGACAAACCAGCAAGTTAATGTCACGCATTACCTCTGGCTTACCTATATTTTCATTATCTCGTCATAGTAAAACATTAAATAAAACGGCTATTTACCGTGGTGTTTACCCTATCGCTTTTGACTCTACTAACAGTAAAGTTGAAACCTTAAGTGATGATATTTTGAAAGAAGTATGTAAAAAATCAGACTTAAGGGTTGGTGATAAAATTATATTAACTCATGGTGATTTAATGGAAACTGTTGGAGCTTCAAACACATTAAAAGTATTAACCATTAATAAAAAGCATTTAATTTAACGCTTTAATTTAACGCTTTAATAATCCATAAAAAAACCGCTAGTATATTCGTACTAGCGGTTTTTTGTTTTTAACTGCTGTATTTACTTTATTATTGTACGATGGTACAGTTTAAGGTATATTCATTTACTTACACAAAACCAATGAGCTTAAAAGAACAATTATCAACGTTACACCAGTATTTCAATAGTCATGTCACTAAGGATATAGCTTGGCGTAAACAGCAGTTAATAAATATTAAAAAACTGGTTATTGAAAATGAAAAGCCATTACTAGATGCTTTATACCAAGATTTAGGAAAGCCCAATTTAGAAGGTTGGATTACAGAAATATCCTATATTACAGGCGATGTTGATCATACCATTAAACATTTAAAATCTTGGAGTGCGAAACAGAAAGTATCAACGCCTATAGTAGTTCAGCCGGGTTCATCTTATATAAGACAAGAACCTCAGGGCACAGTATTAATTATTGGCGCTTGGAACTACCCTATTCAATTAATTTTCGGACCTTTGGTCGCTGTTATTTCCGCAGGGAATTGTGCAGTTATTAAACCATCAGAATTAGCACCAAAAACATCCGAGCTTATCGCTAAATTAGTGCCGAAATACTTAGATACAAATGCTGTAATAGTTGTAGAAGGAGCTGTAGAGGAAACAACTCAGCTTCTCAATGAAAAATTTGATCACATTATGTACACTGGAAATGGTGCTGTTGCTCGAATTGTAATGAGTGCAGCATCTAAACACTTAACGCCAGTAACATTAGAACTTGGCGGAAAAAGTCCCGTTTATATAGATGAATCTGCCAATTTATCAATTACAGCGCAACGTGTCGCATGGGGTAAATGGCTAAACTCAGGACAAACATGTATTGCACCAGATTATATTTTAACCACTAAGTCACTTGTTCAACCTTTAATCGACAGCCTTAAAAAAGAAATAACCAGCATGTTTGGCTTAAAGGTCAAAGAAAGTAAGAGTTATGGAAGGATTGTAAACTCTCGACATGCTCAGCGACTAGTAAACTATCTTGAGAATCAAGATATTATAATCGGTGGTGAACATGATATAGAAAACAAGTTTATGGAGCCAACCATCGTTGTCATCAAAGACCTTGATTGCCCCCTAATGAAAGAAGAAATATTTGGTCCTATCTTGCCAATTTTTGTTGTTGATGACTTTGATCACGCTAAAAGTTATGTACTTGAAAATGATAAACCTTTGGCTGCCTATTTATTTACAAAAAATAAGACACAAGAAAAACAATGGATAAATGAAATTCAAGCAGGTAGCCAATGTATTAATGATGTAATCATGTTTAACGCTGTACCCGACTTACCTTTTGGTGGCACAGGAGCAAGCGGCATAGGACAATATAGTGGTAAATCTGGTTTTGATAATTTTAGTCATGCAAAACCGGTATTAAAACGCCCATTTATAAAAGATCTACCTGTTCGCTTTGCTCCCTATAGTGATTTGAAGTTTAAAATATTAAGGTTTCTCAGGTAAACTAAATAGAACGTTCCTAGTATATTTTATTTCCTATTTTTGTCATATCTAGAAAATACCATCAAGAAAGCCACTATACATTTTAAGTGGCTTTTCTATAAATAAGCAGCTTAATAACTGTGTCTTAGTTAATCACTTTCAATGCTTGCACCAGCCACTAAATAAATCAATCTTTTTAGTATTATTTTCATTTTAGAAAATTCAATCTCAAGCTGCTCCATATCTTCAATTAACATGGCTTTTTTTTCTAATTGTAATACTAGCGCAAAGGTAATTTCAGCATCTTCAACTGGAAAATCTGTCCCCATTATTTTATATAAGTGAGCAATTCTATCTACTTCTTTTTGCCAAGACTGTCTTAAGAGTGAACTTAATTGTGGGTTACGTAATGCTTCATTATGAAAAGCCAGTTCTATTCTTCTATCATCAGAATTATCAAAAATTTGATTTCGTAAATAAATCTCACCATCTTTATATAGCTGTTCAGCAAGCTCCTGAGGGCTAATACTTTGTTTGCTAAAATGTTCTACGTCTTGCTCAAGTGACATAAAGTGAGGGTTTTTACCCACATCTATTTTTTTATGCCAGAAAATAAATGTTGAACTAATCAAATCTTCAATACTTTTAAAATGATAGGTTGTAGAGCCCAACGACACACCAGCTTGAGCAGCAACAGCGCGGTGTCTTACACCTCTCATTCCGTTTACTTTAATTACTTCAAGCGTGGCAAGTAATATTCGTTGCTTTGCATCTAACTTTGTTTTTTGAGTATCAGACATTAATAAAATCCATCAAGAATATTCTGTAAATTATATACTTAATCCACATCAAACTACATGATTCAGTTTGAATTAACATTTAATAAAAAAAGTTCTTTCGCATAATTCAAAATATCTGTACTATGGTACAGTTGTTTTTTGGCTATATATAAAAGAATTTAATTTATCACTTGGAGACTCTACTTTATGAAGTTCGAACGCCTTAATTTAAACCGAAGAAGTATGTTAAAAACAATAACGGCTTTTGGTGTTGGAAGCACACTTGGTCTAACTGGCTGCAGTAAAGACGAAATCAATACTCCAGTCCAAGCGTTAAAAGGAGCTATTGGTAAAGATGGTAACGAAGTTATCCCTTGGACAAATTGGTCTGGAAATCAATTTTCAACACCCAATGAGCGGTTAGTTCCTAAATCTACAGATGAATTGTCTTCAATGATCAAGAGCACTAAACAGCATATAAGGCTAGTTGGTGCAGGTCATTCATTTTCTGCCCTTGTTCCGACTAATGAAACACAAATGTCTCTTGCTTATTTCTATGGCATTACCAATATTGATAAAGAAAAAAAGCAATTTGATGTTGCTAGTAATACCTTCTTAGCAGGCGTAGGTGAAGAGCTTTGGGAAAACGGTCTGAGTTTAGAGAATATGCCTGACATAAATACCCAAACATTTGGCGGCGCAATTGCCACGTCAACTCATGGTACAGGTATCAACTACGGTTCAATGTCCTCAACCGTAAAAAAAATAATTATGGTCAATGGGTTAGGTGAAGAAATTAGCTGTAGTGAAAATGAAAACAGTGAAATATTTAACGCCGCCAGAACAAATATTGGCACTCTCGGTGCAGTTACAAACCTACGAATACAAGCGCAAGACAAACACTATTTAAAAGAAACTAGTTGGATGATGGATCTTGAAGAAGGTCTAGCTAAAGTGGAACAACTAAGAGATGAGCATCGCCATTTTGAAATGTATGCGCTACCCCATGCTGATTACATTTTAGGTATTACTTTAGATAAAATAGAGAGAAAACAATTACTTTCCGGCACTGTGAATACAGGTGATGCTTATGAAACTTTCAAAACAATGTCAAAGGTAATTGATACCTTACCTTATTTAAGAAGCTTTATTGTTAACACTGGCGCGAGCACAGTCGAAAAAGAAGAACGCACGGGGCGAAATTACGAAGTGCTAGGCAATATAAGGGATATGCGTTTTAACGAAATGGAATATTCTATACCAGCTGAACACGGCGTAGCGTGTTTGAGAGAGATTTTAGCAACCATTAAAAAACTTGATATTGATGTGATTTTCCCGATGGAGTATCGCTATATTAAGGCCGATGACATCTGGTTAAGTCCATTTTATCAACGTGATAGTTGCGCCATTAGCTGTCATAACTTCGCTGATAAAGATTACAAAAAATATTTTGCTGCAATTGAACCTATTTTTTGGAAATACGATGGCAGGCCGCATTGGGGGAAAATTCATACATTGAGCGCCAAGGAGCAACGCGCTAGATATCCTATGTTTGATCAGTTTTTAAACGTTAGAAAAGAAATGGACCCAAAAAACATATTCACTAACAAACATATCAATACCGTATTAGGTTTGAGCTAAGCACACATCGAGGAGATAAAAATGGATAGAAGAAAGTTTATTCTAGCAGGTGCAGCACTTGGCGTTGCAGGGTATTTGTTTAAACCGAGTGATAAAGGCATCCCCTATGATGATTACTTTGCTCAAGTGAACCAGCAATTAAAAGTATCAGGCACCTATTTACCGAGTATGTTAGTCGATCTAGACTTAGTTGATCATAATATTGCCGCATTATCCCAAGTCATCAATCCAAATGTAGACTTGCGCATTGTTGCTAAATCAGTACCTAGCCCTGAGCTACTCGGTTATTTGATGGAAAAAACTCAAACTAACAAGTTGATGGTCTTTCACCAACCTTTCCTAACACATATTGCACAAGCCTATCCTAAAAGTGATGTATTAATGGGTAAGCCTTTACCTGTGAAGGCAGCGAAGGATTTTTATCAAAGCCTAAACAGTCAAAATAAGTTTGATGCTAAAACTCAACTACAGTGGCTAATTGATAGTGAAGAAAGACTTAAACAGTACTTATCGTTAGCTCAATCACTAGATCAGCATTTTAAAATAAATATTGAAATTGATGTCGGTTTACATCGTGGTGGTTTACAGCAAGCTGATGAGCTAGATGCTTTAATTTCTCTTATCGAAAGCAATGCCCAATATTTAAGTTTTTCTGGTTTCATGGGTTATGACCCACATGTTGTTAAAATTCCTAGTATTGTAAAATCAGCTGAAAAAGCTTACCAAGAATCCCAAATTATCTATCAAGGTTTTATTGACCGACTTTATCGCTTAAATAGCAATTACAAAGAACAACAACTTTGTTTAAACGGAGCAGGTAGTCCAAGTTTAGATATGCACAAAAGTAACACGGTTGCCAATGAACTCTCTGCTGGCTCTTGTTTTGTCAAACCAGTAGATTTTGATTTGCCTTCACTGTCATCTTTTAAACCCGCTGCATTTATCTCCACGCCAGTTTTAAAGAAAATGTCGGGAACATCAATACCGGCCATTGAATTTGCACAAAACATATTCCCTTTATGGGATCCAAATATGCAACAAACTTATTTCATTTATGGTGGAAAATGGCTTGCCAAATATGAATCCCCACAAGGATTACAAGGTAATGGTCTGTTTGGCACCAGTACTAACCAAGAAATAGTAAATAGCTCTAAAAACGTTAATTTAGATGTTGATGACCACGTGTTTTTACGGCCAACACAAAGTGAATTTGTCTTCTTACAATTTGGCAGCTTAATCACCTTGCGTAACAAACAAGTTGGCAGTCAATGGCCAATTTTGAAACAAGGGTAATCTGTAAGAATGAAAGAACCTATTTCCTTTATAAAAACAGTTTTTCCAAAAGACTTTATTTTTGGAACCGCTACAGCATCTTATCAAATTGAAGGGGCTGTCAATGAAGATGGTCGTGGAATAAGTGTATGGGATACTTTTAGTCATAAAAAAGGCAAAATTAGAAAAGGACATACCGGTGATATTGCTTGTGATCATTATCATCGATACAAAGACGATGTTTCCTTGATGAAAGAAATAGGCTTAGATGCCTATCGACTTTCTATTTCTTGGTCACGTGTAATGCCAAGTGGGACCCATGTTGTCAACCCAGCAGGTATTGAGTTTTATAGTAATTTAATTGACGAACTACTTGCTGCGGGTATCACCCCCTATGTGACACTATTTCATTGGGACATGCCACAAGCATTAGATGATAAGTATGATGGTTTTCTATCAAGGCAAGCAGCGTATGACTTTGCTGACTTTGTTGAAGTAGTTGTTAAAGCACTAGGCGATCGAGTGAAAAATTGGATCACGCTAAATGAGCCATGGGAACACGGCTGTTTTGGTTACGTTATGGGCAAACATGCACCAGGGAAAGTCAAACCTTGGCGTTATTTAACCGTAATGCATAACCAACATTTAGCTCATGGTCTTGCCGTTAAAAAAATTAGACAGTTCTATCCTGATTCACAAGTCGGTATTACGTTGAGTTTTACCCCAATATACCCAAAAACATCGAGCAAAAAAGATAAGAAAGCAACGGCTCTGGCAAATGAATTTATGAATTTTATCAGCCTTGATCCACTGTTAAAAGGACATTATCCTAAAGAATTATGGAAAAAATTTGGCTGGTTTAAAGCCAAAATAGAGCAAGGTGACTTGGAAATAATACAACAACCTGTCGATTTTATTGGCATTAATTATTATTCACGAGAGTTTGCAAAGTACAGCCCTTGGGTGCCATTCTTAAATGCTTGGATTGAAGACGGTGGAGATGTGCCAGATAAAGATTTTATTAAAGATGGCGTACAGCATACTTCTATGGGTTGGGAGGTTTTTCCTCAGGGATTAAGTGACATTTTGCAATGGTTTAGAGAGGACTACGGTAATCCTAAAGTATATATCACTGAAAATGGTGCTGCTTTTAACGATACCATTGAAAATGGTGTTGTTGACGATCCAAAACGTATCAATTTTCTTAGTCAATACATGCAAGCAGCGCAACAAGAAATTGCCAAGGGTTCCAATTTACATGGTTATTTTGTCTGGTCTTTTTTAGATAATTTTGAATGGGCTGCTGGTTACGATAAACAATTTGGTATTGTTCATGTCGATTATCAAACCCAAAAACGCACCATTAAAAACAGTGGTTTATGGTATAAAGACCTGATTAGAAAAAATAAGGTTGCGAATAATAAGCTAGCCAATAACAAACTGATCGATATGAACGTTAGTTCTAAGGGTTAATTATGGCTACTGAAATTCCTGCAATACATACAACGGTGAACTCTTTTCGAGATAAAGTAAGCTTAGCCTTGATTGTATTTATGTCATTTTTTTTAATGGCAGATATGTACATAACTCCAGCAATTATCCCTGAGCTTAGTCAAGAGTATGGCGTTACTGCTGATAGCATTGGCTGGGCTGGTACTGCGTTTATGCTACTTGGGGCAATAATGGGTTTAGTGTTCGGTCATTATAATGACCGAATAAGCCGCAAAAAACTGTTAATCATTGCTGTTACTGTTGGCGAAGTTCCTTGCTTATTAACCGGTATTGCTGGCGTTACTTATAACTTTGAAATGTTTGTCATTATGCGCACACTAACCGGTTTTGGTATTGGTGGCATTTACCCTATTACCTTTTCATTGTTAGCCGATTATGTCAGTGATAAAAACAGAGCCAAAGCGAGTGCCATGGTTGATATAGCATGGGGGTTAGGCATTATGTCTGGGCCACTATTAGCTAGCTATGCCTTATCAACCGATTATGGTTGGCGTTTAGCCTTTATATTAGCAGCGTTGCCAAGCTTTCCACTTATATTAATTTACTGGTTAGTAGCCACAGAGCCTAAACGCGGCAGAAATGAGCTAGGTAATGCACATGATTCAACATCAAAAGATAAGGATGTTAAATTCAATCTATCTCAATTTAAAACGGTATTCTCGAACAAAACTAACGTGTTGTTATTTTTGCAAGGCATTCCCGGTAGTATTCCTTGGGGATTACTACCTTTTTGGATCATCACTTTTTTTCGCGAAGAACGTGGGTTTTCTGCCGAAGATGCCACCATGATTTGGGAAGTTTTTGGCATTGCCACTGTTGTTGGCGGTTTAATGTGGGCGATTTGTGGCGATTGGTTATTTAAACGCCGTGCTAAGTATGTCGCAATATTATGTTCCGTAGTAATATTACTCGGAATGGTACCAGAATACATTTTATTAAATGTTGAATTTGCTCAGCAAAGCAGTTATTGGGCATTAGCCATAATGGGTGGGTTTTTCATCTCTGTGGGCAGCTCAAATGTACGGGCACTATTAATGAACGTTAATAGTCCAAGTCAGCGCGGCAAAGTATTCTCCATGTATAACTTTTTCGACAGTATAGGTAAAGGTGCAGGTCCTGCTATTGGTGGGCTGATACTTGCTACAAGCAATGACTATCAATTGATGGTAAATATTGCAATATCGTTTTGGTTAATCTGCGCCCTTATCTTCTCCGGTACTATATTTACTGTAGAAAAAGATAGAAAAATCATGCTTGCTAAACAAAGTTCAAACAGTATAAATCAAGAGGTTTAAGATATGACCTATGTCAGTCGTTTTCTTTACATTACATCGCTAGTTTCACAACTACTATTCATCATATTATTTTTACAACACAATGAGCCAGGTTTAACCAACTTTACTTTTATTGTTTTACTTGCCTTAATTTATGTAGGTGCTTTCTCATTTACTGTGATACAAGGCATTAAAAGTAACCCTATAGATTGTCATTTAAAATCAAAAAAGCTAAAACTATTCGTTTGTTTATTAGCTGCTACGGCTATTGTTTATATTACCTTAGATAATTTAGTCTTTAGTTACTTTCAAGCAATTACCACTTCAGATCCAGTAATATTTTCTTGGTTAATTAGTTGGGTTGCAATTCTTGTTAATTTGCTTTTAAACTTCTCTCTAAACTTACGCAGTTTAAATACCGAACGCGAATTTCGCCTCACTCACGCACTTAATATGAGCTTAGTTGCTTTATTGGGACTGCCGGTAATGATGTTAGTCAGTACGATTACAAATCCTCAACCAAACGCGAAAATAAGCTTAGCCAAAGATATTTTTATTGGAGGTGTTGACGGTTATAAAGTTTACCGCATTCCTGGGATGTTAGTTATTCCACGAGGAGCAGTACTAAAAAACGGTAAGCAACTTAAGCAAGACCGCATTATTGTGATGGCTGAAGCAAGACGAGACGGCGCTTTAGATACTGGTGTTATCGATTTAGTGCAAAAAATCAGTGACGATGGCGGTAACAGCTGGAGTGAACAGCAAATTATTTGTCAATACATCGAACAAGACATGCACGGAAAATGTGGTAATGCGACCCCTGTATTTGACCATATTACCGGCACAGTTTTTTTAGCGTATAACTTAAGCGGTATACCGATTGATGCACCTGAAGGTTCAAGGCCACACAAGTCCTATATGAAGACGAGTAACAATGGTGGTCTAAGCTGGAATGAAGGCAAAGAACTCGCTATGCCAAACTCTGTATTTGGCCCCGGCCATGGTATTCAAAAAAAGTTCGCCCCTTTTAACCATCGACTAGTGATCCCTTACAACACCTCAGTTGGTGGGCAAGGCAGCTCTATCGCATTATACAGTGATGATTATGGTGAAACTTGGCTTCAAGGAGGTAAGCTTGGTTCAGGCAATGAAAATGAAATTGCTGAATTAAGTAATGGCAATTTAATCATGGCAACTCGCCATATAGCTCCAGTAGGAAGCCCACCTGACCCAAATGGTCGATTATTTTCGATTTCAGATAATGGTGGTGCTAGTTGGGAAAAAACATCGTTAAATCAAAAGCTACCTACCCCTATCTGTCAGGCGTCACTTTTAACAATGAATGATAAGCAAGGTTTGTTGTTCTTAAACCCGGCGAATACTAGCGCACGTGTTCAACTAACATTACGTTATAGTGCAGATAACGGTAACAATTGGGACAATGAATTTGTTGTATATCCAGGACCAGCAGGATATTCACAACTAGGTATGCTTACTAATAACAACATTATTGGTCTTTATGAAAATGGTAAATTATCGTATTCAGAAAAAATTAGTTTTGTTAGTTTAACCTCTAAAGTGCTGTTTAATTAGACTTAATAACGTTAAAAAGGGCATCCTTTAACAAAGACGCCCTTTAGTTTACGCTAACTTTACTGAATATTACATGATAATAAAGCAGCTATCGTTGTTGTTATTCAGGAAGAATGTTGGAATGATTGTCATACATTTCAACATTAATATAAAACAAATTTTCTAGCACCGATAATTCACCTTTATTAGCAAAAACTTGCCAATCACTATTGGGATAAATTCTGGAAACTTTTCCATTTATCTTTACATCAACTGGCATGCCAAAGCCTTCAACATTGGATTTCCACCGATATTTCATTTGATCCTTATCTTTTAAGATGAGTAAGCTCGGTATTTCATTGAAATATAAATACTGATCAAATATTTTTTCAAAGTCATAATTAAAATAACCATTAAAAAAATTCAGCACATCAGCGGTATTGAGCTGTGACTTTTTAAAGGTCATCGTGAATTCTTTAACACCAGCCCACCACTGTTCATCATCGTTGATGATATGCCTTAAAGTATTAATGAATAACGTCCCTTTGAAATATATATCTGAAGTGGGCCAATGACTACGGGATGGTGGGCCTATCATTGGGAACTTATTTGTGACTTTATTTTTATAGCCATTAATATATTTGATTGCATCACCGTATCCAAATTGGTCTTCTACGTAAACAGACTCGGCATAAGTACACCACCCTTCATGAATCCATGCATCAGAGAAATCATAACTTGTTAAGCTGTTTCCGAACCATTCATGACCGGTTTCGTGAATAATAATGAAATCAAATTTTAAAGAAATACCAACACCGGTCCAATCTCTCATACTACCATCGCTACGGGTATAGCCATTTTGAAAACCATTGCCGTAAGTAACAGCGCTCTGGTGTTCCATTCCTGAATAAGGTACTTGAATAAGCTTATAACCATCATCAATGAAAGGATACTCGCCAAAGTATTTTTGGTAGGTCTTCATCATAGGTTTTGCTTGTTTGAATTGCTTTTTAGCTTTGGCTAAGTCATGTTCTAATACATAATAGTCAAGGGTTAAGTTATCTAACTTTTCACCAAAATGAACATAATTTCCAATATTGAGTGAAACACTATAATTATTAATCGGATTTAGAGTTTGCCACACATATTCAGTATATCCATTGCTTTTAACATGGGTTTCAATCAGTCGGCCATTTGAGATATCCTTTAACGCTGATGGTACTGAAACTCTCATAATCATACTTTCAACTTCGTCAAATTGTTGATCCTTATTAGGCCACCAAACCATCGAACCTACCCCTTGGCATGCTGTATTTATCCAATCAACACCTTGTTCGTCTTTGTTAAAAGTAAAACACCCGAAACGTCCTTTAGCGATGGGATGACCAGAGTAATGGAAATTTATTTCATGAATGCTGCCATTTTTTAATGGTGTTGGGAATGAAATATAAACAGCGTTTAACTCTCGTTTGAAATTAATGGGTTTGTCTTGATATGAAATTTTATCTACTGTTAGATTTTGATATAGATCTATCCTGATCACGTCATCGTCTTTAAGCATTTTAAATTTAATTTTATTATTACCTGAAATAAACTTTTTATCGGGGTTAACTGTTATTGATAAATCATAATTCAATAAATCATTATTCATTCTATATTCATCTGGCGCTCCCCATTGGATATTTTCTTTGGGATGAACAATCGCTTGATCATCAACCAGTAAGTTTTCATTATATTTCAACGTGATTGATTGACGTGATTGGCCATTTAGCCTTAATAATTCTGGCTGATGGTATTTAGCTTTAATTTGCAGATCATCACTGTTTTCATCTAAATACACAAAGCCTTGATGATCTGATTGGTATGCTTTAAATTTTTTACGTTCATAAATAATTGCACCTTCAATAGGTCGATTTTCTTTTGAGCTCAAAACAAGCAGTTTATTTTCGCCAGCTTGTACTTGTTGCGAAAATGGCCCAGTAAATAAAACAATAATGATAAGAATGATAATTTGTATAAAGTTCATAATATGGCTCTTGAATTATAATAAAAAATGATTAGCTCATTATTCCACTAATGAAAACGACAAAAATTGCCAAAGGAGCAACAAACTTAATTAAGCATTGCCATAATAAAAATTGACGATTTGATAAATTCAATTCGGCTTGCATGGTTTTTGGTGATACTTTCCAACCGACAAAAATTGCCGTAAAAAAACCACCAATAGGTAATAAAATACTGGCTGAAATATAGTCTAAACTTCCAAATATAGATTTATTTTCTAGTAAGTGAATAAAGTCAAAAGGATGAAAATCGCGAAGGATATTTAAGGAAAGTACCGATAAAATTCCTAAAATCCACATCACGCTTCCCGCTAAATAGGTAGCCTTTTGTCGAGAAAACTTAGACCTTTCGGCAGTCCATGCAACGATAGGTTCAAAATTTCCAATACAGGATGTCAGTGCTGCAGCAATAAGTAATAAAAAGAAAACAGCACTAAATATTTGACCACCGGCTAAATCTCCCAATGCAACGGGTAAAACTCGAAAAACAAGCCCTGCTCCAGCATCTGGAGTTAACCCATGTGCAAAAACAAGTGGGAATATCGCAAAGCCAGCTAACATTGCGACAAACGTATCAGCAAAAACGACAATAAATGAATTTTGCCCTATTGATGCCCCCTTATCGAGGTATGACCCATAAGTCACCATCACTGCCATCGCAATGCCAATTGAAAAAAAGGCTTGCCCTAGCGCTAATAAAAAAGTCTCACCCGTGATCAAACTAAAATCAGGTGTTAACAAAAAATGCAGTGCGGCCGACATATCACCGACGACAGAAGAGTATGCCACCATAATAAGCAAACAAATAAATAATGAAGGCATCAATATTCTTACCGCCTTTTCTATTCCACCTTGTACTCCTTTAGAATTTACAAACACGGTGATAAACACCACGACCGAATGCCAAAAAATTAATCGTAAAGGATCAGACATTAAACCGTCAAAGATTGTTGCTGACTTTTCAGGAGTCACATCAGTGAACTCCCCCATAACGGCCATTGAAAAATAGTCGAGTGTCCACCCAGTAATCACAGTGTAGGTTAGCATCATCATAAATACAGCGATGACCCCCATCCCACCTACACTAGACCATTTTGTTGTTAAGCCCTCGTTTTGTGCTAGTTCTTTAAAACTTCCCACAGCTGATGCGGCATTTTTAGCTTTGCGTCCAATAGCCCACTCAGACATAACCAGCGGAACGCCAATACATAAGGCACAAGCTAAATAAACGATGATAAACGCTGCACCTCCATTTTCTCCCGCAACATAGGGGAACCGCCAAATATTGCCCAACCCGACAGAAAATCCAATTGACGCCATTAAAAACGTAAAACGAGAAGACCAATTTTCTATTTTTGATTCTTGAGACACTGAAACCATATGAACCCTTTTTTATAATAATTTCTGCCATATCTACTATTCATAATGAGATATTAACGATTGTTTTGTTATTGTTTTATTTTTATCAAAGTGTCAAAGTTTTATGTAGAGCCTTGGCTATTAATACCCGTTGGGATGTTATAAGAACCTAATTTATGGTCACCAAGGTTTTTACAACGTCTGATTAAACAGGTCGGCTTTGATCGACTTCATTCGTTATATGTTCTTTAACCGTCATTAATTAGCATGGCGTATTTGCACAGTTTTTTAATCTAATGATAAATTTCGAAATAAATGGCTATAACTTCGACTGATGGCAATGGGCTCTTTCATATTTTTCATATGGGCCTGTATTTGCTCATGCTCAATGTTTTTCAGATGATCTAAATGCGAAATATTCATTACAGTACTTCGATGAACTTGCCAAAAAAGATCAGGATCTAATTGTTCAGAAAGGTTTTTAAGTGGCATTCGCACCAAGGCTTCTCTTTCTTTTGTTAATACTTTTACATATCGACCACAGGCTTTTAAACAAATAATATCGTCCACTGGGATCAACCAAATCTTGTTACCTATTTGTATTTTTAACCGCTTTATATATTGCTCTTTAGCGCTATTTACATTAAGTAATAGCTGTTTCAAATCCAATGGCACAGATGACAATCTGACATTTATTCGCTCAATGCATTCTTTTAATCGTGAATCTGAGTATGGCTTTAATAAATAATCAATGGCTCCTGTATCAAAAGCCTGAATAGCGTACTTATCATAAGCGGTAACAAACACAACATGGCAACAATGATCTGTTTGTTTTACGACCTCAATACCCGATATATCACCCATTTGAATATCTAAAAAGGCAATATCAGGTTTCAGAACATTTAACATTTTTAATGCCTCTGAACCCGAAGATACCGACGTCATGCTTTTTGTTTGAGGCCAATATTTCTCTAGTTTATTAAGTAAACTCACCCGTAATATTTCTTCATCTTCAGCTACTAAAATATTAATCATTGCTCGGCACCTCAATTGTCGCCATCGTTACACTATTAGGTTCGCAGCTCAGCGAGAAATGGGCTTTTATTCCATAAGTCACCTTCATTCTGGCAAGTAAATTACTAATGCCGATACCATAGTGATTGTTTGTCATTAACCCTGCATTATCTTTCACGACGATAGACAACATATTTTTATTATTTATTTCGCCAATAATATTAATTGTTCCAATGCCTTTTTGCTTTTCTATACCGTGTTTGATTGAGTTTTCAACAAGTGTTAACACGGACATGGGCAGAATTGGATGATTAAGCAAACTCTGGGGGATAGATATTGTGTAATTTAGTTTGTCGGCAAACCTAATTTTTTGAATATTGAGATAACGCCTTACCATCTCCATTTCATCATCAAGTTTTATATATTTTTGGCGGTATTGAGGGACGGTTGAACGTAAATATTCGGTTAACTCTTCAAGTAAACTTTTCGCTTTTTCTGTATCAAGATCGATCAAATTATGTAAGTTGGCCAAGGTATTGTAAAAGAAATGCGGTTCAATCTGGGCTTGTAGTAAGTGCATTTCCATTTCTACCTTTTCTCGCTCAATAGAGTGTTCTGCAATTTGCTGTTTTAGCATTTGAAACTTGGGTTGTGATTCCCTACTTTGTACATAAATAATTAGCATTATTGCCCATGCGGAAAAAATCAATGTCGATAATGAATAGATGGTAACTTGCAAAAAAGGATGTAAAGAGCTTTCATTCCAGGGTTCTCCAGTAAAATATATGAAAGGAAAACTAACCACAAAAGAAACAAAACCTATCATTGCAATACGCGTGATTGACATTTTATTGTCAGGACCTAGAGACAAAATTAGATATGACAATGCCAATGAAAAGCCAAAGATATTCATTGATTTAAAATACCCATAGAGTTGTAAGAAGAAAAAGTCAAAACTGCTCTCAACAACGGTCAAATGGTATATCGTTTTTAAAAAAGCGCAGGTAGAATTAATAGCAAATATAACTAATATGTCTTTTACCGAAATAATAGAGCTAATTGTTTTTATCCTATTTAAACTGCTATGCATTAATCACCCTCTTTAATAAAATGTAGTCTATACCGAATATTTAATGATCATAAAACTCAGTTATAGCCTTTTACAAAACTTTCTTCTTCATTTTCTAAACTTAAAAACGAGAGAGGATAATCATTTTTTTTATCTGAATTAACAGCACTTCTTTGTTGTTGCTCTTTATGATTAAGCGCTTTGCGCTCTTCTTCAGCATTTATTTTGTTATCCATGTAAAGTTCTCCTGTTTCAGTTTGTATAATTTTTATAGCGTATTTAATTTCATAGTAATACTAGCAATGGTCTGAACTATCGATTTAAAGGCATGAAATAGCTCAAGGCTTATACAAGTATCTTCATTACCCCTTTCTTTTATCTCATGATATTTCATCATATCAATGCTTTCTAAACCTGAAAACTACAACCTTAATATACAATATACAATAAAAGAAAGGGAAATACATGAAATAAAATATAATAAGAATAACAGCCAACACATTAGGTATTTTCGCTAATGTAGGAGGTCCCGTTACTCATGCAGCGGAAGTAAAAGAAGATGTAATGGTTTAAGACACCTGTTGGATTACCGGTATAGATTGTTCAGCATGGACACCTTATGGCCCAGTGAATGATATTCGTATTGTTAATGGTTGGAACTTTGAAGATGGTAATGAATATAACTATGCAAGTTTAGAAATGTTGCTAATGACCTTTTCCAATATCAATTTATTTGCAAACATTAGCAATACTATCTGATCAAAAGGAGCCCTTAAAAAAGGCTCCTTTTTGTCGCTATTGTTATCAAAAAACTAATTAAAATTAAATGGCTGCCGCCACAATAGTCCCTTGTTTGATTGCACGTTTAGCATCTAATTCGGCGGCAACATCTGCACCACCAATTAAAGTGACTTTCACGTTGTTTGCTTCAAGGCTTTCTTGCAATTCACGTTGTGAATTTTGTCCTGCACAAATAATAATGTTATCTACTGACAATAGTTGCGATTGATCATCAACGGTAATATGTAAACCGTTATCATCAATTTTATCGTATTGTGCGCCTTTGATCATTTTCACGCCTTTGTTCTTTAACACTGTGCGATGTATCCAGCCTGTGCTTTTTCCTAGACCATCGCCAACTTTTGTTACTTTTCGTTGCACTAAGAAAATTTCACGTGGTGAAGCTTCAAATTCAGGCTGAGTTAATCCACCCGGAGTTGAATAATTTAAATCAATGCCCCACTCTTTCATAAAGGCATTTTTATCTAAGCTTGATGATTTTCCTTGATGAGATAAGTATTCCCCTACATCAAAACCAATACCACCTGCGCCAATAATAGCAACACGTTTACCCACCGATTTTTTATCGCGTAACACATCTAAATAAGTCATCACTTTCGCATTCTCAACCCCAGGGATCTCAGGTAAACGAGGAGAAATTCCTGTGGCAAGAATAACTTCATCATATGCGATTAAATCTGTCGTGGTGGCTTTCGTATTTAATTTCAATTCAACGCCAGTAAGCTCTACTTGGCGCTTAAAGTAACGAATAGTTTCAGCAAACTCTTCTTTACCCGGCACTTGTTTGGCAATATTAAATTGACCACCAACTTTATCGTCAGCTTCAAACAAGGTAACTTTGTGCCCTCTTTTCGCTGCTGTTGTTGCGGCAGCAAGACCCGCAGGGCCAGCACCCACAACAGCAATTGATTTTGAGTCTGTGGTATCTTTAATTATCAGCTTTGTTTCATGACATGCTCTTGGATTAACCAAACAAGACACTAGTTTCATCTCGAATATATGATCTAAACATGCTTGGTTACAACCAATACAGCTATTAATTTCATCCGATTTTCCTGCTTTTGCTTTATTAATGAAATGCGAATCCGCCAAGAATGGTCTTGCCATTGAAACCATATCTGCATTTCCCTCCGCAAGAATTTGATCAGCCACTTCAGGTGTATTAATTCGATTTGTGGTACAAAGAGGAATGTTGACTTCACTCTTCATACGTTTCGTAATTTCAACAAATGCTCCACGTGGTACACTTGTCGCTATAGTGGGTACTCTTGCTTCATGCCAACCAATACCAGTATTAATAATGGTAGCACCCGCTTTTTCAATTTCCTTCGCTAGTTCAACAACTTCTTGCCATGTACTACCACCTTCAACAAGATCTAGCATTGATAAACGATAGATAATAATAAAATCTTTACCAACGGCCTCTCGGGTACGGCGAACTATTTCAATAGGTAAGCGAATGCGGTTTTGATAACTACCACCCCAGCTGTCGGTTCGACGGTTAGTTCGCTTACAAATAAACTGGTTAATGAAATATCCTTCAGAACCCATAATTTCGACGCCATCGTAATTTGCTTCTTTGGTATTTACTGCACAATTAACAAAATCTTGGATTTGTTTTTCAATGCCCGCTTCATCAAGTTCCTTTGGTTTAAACGGCGTGATAGGTGATTGAAGTGCAGAGCAACTGACTAAATGAGGATGGTAGGCATAACGGCCTGTATGCAGTATTTGCATACAAATAACGCCGTCTTCTTTATGGACAGCGTCTGTAATAATGCGATGTTTCTCAATATCTTCAGGCGAATCTATCATGGTGGCATTGGGCATACCACCGCCTTCAATATTGGGTGCAAAACCACCCGTGACTATGATACCAACACCACCAGCAGCACGTTCAGCAAAATAGGCAGCCATTCGTTCAAAGCCTTCAGGGGCTTCTTCTAAATGGGTATGCATAGATCCCATTAAACTACGATTTTTAATGGTGCGAAAGCCTAAATCAAGCGGCTTTAATAAGTTTGGGAAAAATTTTGTCATTAGATGCTCAGTTAGTTATTTTTTATATTTATAACAATAGAAGGATTTACACCTCCTTCCAATAACCAAAGCTAACAAATTAATGATTGTAATTTGCTTTCAGGTTAGAATGTCAGCATAAACTTTACTGTTAAGGCTTTTTATGAAACTTGGTGATGTGTCTGTTTCTTACATAAATATCATGATCAAAGCAATGGATGATCTTGGTTACAATATTGATGATATTTTAAAAAAATTTCTATTAAGTAATGAAAGTTTATCTTCTCCAGATGCGCGAGTAAGCATTTCAAAATTCATGCGACTGGGGCATGCATGTATTAGTAAATCAAATACTCCATGGTTTGGTTTGAACATGGGAAAACATACTAGTCCAACCCATCTTGGTTTTGCTGGTTTATTAGCCGATTCATCAGAAAACATTGAACAAGCATGCCATCATTTAGTAAAATATGAAGTACTCAATAAATACAATATTAGAGGACAGTCGCAGTTTAACCTTCCAATTTTAGCGAGTGTCGATCACACTCAAAATCAACAACGAGGTATTTTACAATTTTATTCAATAACCCCTTACAATGATTATAATTACTTTGTTGTCGATTCTATTATTTCTGGCTGGTATAAAATTATAACCAGTTTATGCAATCGAAATGATGCAATTGAAAAAGTATGCTTCGAATTTCCTGCGCCAATGTATGAACTAAAATACCGAGAATATTTCAATTGTAATGTAATGTTCAATCAACCTAATAACTATCTTGTTGTAAAACCCGAAGCGCTAAATTGGGCTTGCAATAATTCTTGTCGCTCAACGTTAACTTTATTAAAGCGTTATGCTGATGCTGAGTTAACTATATTTCAATTAGGACAGAGTTTTCATGAAAAAGTCAGTCGTGCTATAGGGCCATTGCTTAATGGTAGCACACCAACATTAGAGCGAGTTGCAGTGCAGTTAAACATGGCACCCTGGACTGTAAGGCGTAAACTAATAGATGATGGCAGTACTTTCCAACGTACCTTAAATGAAACAAGAAAAGAGCTCGCCATAAGCTACGTATGTGACACAGCATTAACCTTAGGTGAAATAGCCTATTTGCTTGGATTTGGCTCGCCGACAGCTTTTCAACGAGCTTTTAAACGATGGACAGGTATTGCCCCGGGTCAATTTAGGCAATCAAACAAAGAATAATTTGTATATCAATCAGATTACTGCGCTCTAAAACGCTTCTTCTGACATACTCATCATGTTCTTAGGGTCTTTCATCATGGTTGCAGATAAAGACTTAACACGTGGAAATATTCGTTCAAAATAGAACTGTGCGGTATCAATTTTGCTTTGATTAAATGATAAATCTCCATGCCCTTTCGCAATGTTTTCATGAGCAGTTTTTGCCATCATTGCCCACATATAACCCATAAAGATATAACCTGAATACATTAGGTATTCAACCGAGGCAGAGCCAACCACATCCCTTGTTTTTCTTGCTTTGAACATTAATGTAAAGGTGAGCTTCTGCCACCGCAAAACTTCTTTCGTTAATGGCCAAACCATTTTATGCATTTTGTTTCCGTGTGGACTGCGTGAAATCATACTGTTTTTACGGCAAAAATTGATAATTTCAGCACAAAAACTTCGTAACTCTTTTCCTTTATTCATTAATATTTTACGACCAAGGAGATCTAAGGCCTGAATAGCCGTAGCTCCTTCATATATAGTAGCAATCCTAACATCTCTAACAATTTGCTCTATTCCAGTTTCTTTTATATAACCATGGCCACCAAATATTTGCATACCTAAGTTTGTTGACTCAAAGCCCGTTTCGGTTAAAAAAGCTTTTAAAATAGGAGTTAACAGACCAAGCTTTTCATCTGCCTGCTTACGGATAGACTCATCATTATGATAATCAATTTTATCGGTGAGTTTACAGGCATAGTAGACCATAGCAAGGCCGCCTTCACTAATCGCTTTTTGCGTTAACAACATGCGGCGAACATCTGGATGGACAATCAATGGGTCTGCAGGTTTATCAGGGTGCTTTTTACCCGTAAGTGCACGCATCGACAAACGTTCTTTAGCATAGGTTAAAGATAAACTGTAAGCCGCTTCTGCAGCCCCTACCCCCTGCAATGATGTTCCAATACGTATGGTGTTCATAAAGGTAAACATACACTCTAAACCTTTATTAACTTCGCCGAGAAGGAAACCGTTAGCCCCATCAAAATTAATCACGGCTGTTGCAGAGCCTTTGATCCCCATTTTATCTTCTATAGAACCGCAGACCACCTTGTTTTTCTCTAAAATGTTTCCGTCTTGATCAACGTTTATTTTTGGAACAATAAACAATGAAATTCCACGAGTCCCCTTTGGAGAGCTAGGAATACGCGCTAAAACGATATGGATAATATTGTCTGTTAAGTCATGCTCACCCGCTGAAATAAAGATTTTACTACCCGATATTGAATAACTGCCATCATCATTAGTAGTCGCTTTTGTTTGTATTTGTCCTAAATCTGTACCGCAATGGGCTTCGGTTAAACACATAGTGCCACTCCAACTTCCCGAACTCATTTTAGGGAGAAACTGCTGCTTTTGAGTATTTGTACCATGGGCAACTATGGTATTAACAGCACCGATGGTTAACCCAGGATACATATTAAAAGACCAATTTGACGCGCTCAGCATACCACTTCGAATAAAGCCGAGTGACTGTGGTAAGCCCTGCCCGCCAAACTCTTGTGGATATGAAAGAGAATTCCAACCCGCCTGCGTATACTTATCATAGGCCTGTTTAAAACCTTTTGGGGTTGTTACATTGCCATTATCAAAATGACAACCTTCATAATCACCATTTTGATAAAGGGGAGATAGCTCTTTTTCACAAAACTTACCACACTCTTGAACAATAGCTTCAACTAAGTCTGGCGTAACTTCGTTAAGTTGATCAAAGCTTGCATAGTGACTAGGGTAGTCAAAAACATCATTTACAAGAAAACTAATATTGTCTAAAGGGGTAATATAAGCAGTCATTTAACATTATTTCAATTAAAGAATTAAGAGCGAACAAGATACCAAGCAAGCGCTTGGTTTGCAAATACTAATTTGCTATGTTAATTTTCTCCTATAAAATAAGCGTCTAGCCGTATCACAAATTCATTTAAGATAAGAAAATAAATGCACAATATAGAACTGACTGATTTGAACTCCCCTCGTGGTCGATTACAACAGGCATCTGCAAAACTGTTCAAAGAAAAAGGCTTTGCTAAAACAACAGTAAGAGATATTGCTGCTTGTGTTGGTATTCAAAGTGGTAGTATTTTTCATCACTTTAAAAATAAAGAGCAAATTTTGAAAACAGTCATTGTTGAAGCCATATTAAGAGTTATGGCCCCAATGAAGTACGTTTTATCCACTACAAATAGCATTGAAGAACAATTAAATAGTCTTATTCTGTGTGAATTAAATGCAATTCACGATGATCAGTTAGATGGTTTTCGATTAATGCTGTCTGAATGGCGTTCGCTAAATGATGAAAATCGTAAAGAAATACTCATTCTACGTGATGAATACGAACAGATTTGGCTAGAAATATTGTCTTTAGCATTTCAAAAAGGTCTTGTTAATATTGAAGGTTTTTATCTACGAGGCTTTATTCGAGGCGCATTAATTGAAACAAGTAATTGGTATAAATCTGATGGGGACTTAAGTCTAGAAGATTTAGCGGAAAAATTATCGGCTGCTTTTTTAAATATGAATTAACCGTACAATTCGTTAGTTTTAAATCACCAATACCATAGTCATTTGTCATTTTCAAAAGACTTTATCTGTTTTTTTTCTGCTTCAGTTAACGGTTTATACCATCTGGGATAAGGCCAACCATAACCCCACCTAAATGACGTTGGAAAATACGGACTTCCTCCAACACGAACGCCAACTAACATAAGGTTGGCGATTTGAGGTTCCCCTACTTTAGAAACACATTGTCGAAGTTCTTTATCCGCAACAAGCCTCTCTTCAAGGGTTCCTCCTTGCCAATATGCATAATCATGAGCGGTACAACAAGATAACCACAACTCTTTTTGGTGAAATGTCCCATCAGGAAAAATGCTGCATCCATCAGAAGTGAAAGGCTTAATATTTTCTGCATTCACAGTAGAAGAAGCGCAGAAAAAAATAAAAACAAAAACAAAAACTATACGCACTCATTTTCTCCTACCTACATGCAACTATTAGGTTGTTATACAAATTCAATTAAAATTTATTCCCAACTCAGCGCAACATTAGGAACTGAGAAGGAGTAAAATTATTTAATAAAAATATCATCAAGACGAAACAATTCTACTGACTGTCCTGGTTGCTGACTCACTAAAACCATTTTAGCTGCTACTTGCTCCCCTGTTATTGGCCGAAAACGTTGTAGCCACGGAACAAGACATAGCGCATTCATCATCCAGCTACCCACCTTTTCACCCAAACGAAAATCTGCACGTTGACCAAGCAGCAGTGAAGGTTGAAATATGCTAATACGCTTAAAAGGCAATAACTTAATTCTTTGCTCCAACTCTCCTTTCATCTTTAGATATGCACTATTGCTTTGTTCATTAGCCGCGCTAGAAGAAACAAGCAAGTAATGTTCTACGCCATTGTTTGATGCTAGCTGAGCTGCTTTAAATTGATAATCAAGATCTACTTTCCGTTGGGCTGTGATAGAGCCAGCCTGTTTAACTGTTGTTCCAAGACACGAGAAAAATATATTAGCATTAAATGATTCGGCATAATCATCTAAATATTCGAAATCTACTACATGATTGACAACCTTTGAAGATGGGTGCTTGGCAGATCTTCGAGTAAGCGTGATTATTTTTCCGATATGATCTGCCTCTGCCAGATGGTCAACTAATCTCCGACCAACCAAGCCCGTAGCACCTATAACTATGGCTATTTCCCCCATAACGATCCCTTTTCTAATACTCTGAAATAACAAAAAACAATTAGCCAAGCTGTGTTTTGTACAGCGGGGTAATTTATTAGGCGATATTAATCCATCCCATTGAGTCAGCGTACTTTATTAACATACCACTACACATGAGAACGACAATTCCCCTTAAATATACAGGATTTATTTTGAATAAGCAGTGTGAACCTAACCAAGCACCTAACATTTGACCGAGCATCATTGATATGCCAATAGCCCATACAACGTGCCCTGCAATTAAAAATACAATTAAAGACGCTATATTAGTAGCAAAGTTTAATGGCTTAGCAACAATAGTAGATGATATTAAATCATGCCCTCTACAAGAAACACCCGCCAAAGCGAAAAAAGACCCCGTGCCAGGACCAAACATGCCATCATAATAACCAATAACTGGGACGACTATATTTTTATATTTCCTATTTGATAGTTTGGGTTTTACCTGAGTTTTAGTTGGGTTTGGCGAGATGATAAAATATGTTGCTATCAACAGAAGAACGATTGGGATTACAAACGACAGTACATCTACATTAATAAACTGCACGGCTATAGTTCCAAGTGTGGCGCCAATAAATGCCATTAACATTAGGTGTTTAACACTACCCCAGCTTATTCTTTTATTCTTAAGCATTATATAGGTCGCTGTTGCAGTCCCTATACTCCCTTGCAGTTTATTTGTACCAAGAGCGGCTAAAGGTGGGACCCCACTCAAAATTAGGGCAGGTAGTGATATTAATCCGCCACCTCCAGCTAATGTATCAAGAAGCCCCGCTACTACAGCAACTAAAAATAAAAGTGATAACAATTCAATAGAAAAATTTGCGATTTCCAATTAGGTATACCTTTCGACTACCAATCCAACAAGGACTGATAATAGTTTTCTAAAATGTGAAACAAATCGGAACCGAGAAAACTGTTACGAATCCGACGTTTAATATCTTTGTTACTTTTTCAGATGTTTGTGCATTATAAAAGAATCAACAAGCCCAAGCTTTTTGTGTTTATATGCTTTGGGAATAGTACCAATAATTTTATATCCGAGCTTTTTCCATAAATTTATTGCAATTTCATTTGATGAAACAACTGAATTAAATTGCATTGCGCTATAACCAAGCTCTGTAGCAATCTGTTGTGAATGCAAACACAACTTGCGAGCAATACCTTTCCCCCGACTGTGTGGACTAACCATGTAACCACAATTAGATATATGAGAGCTAGGTCCAGATGCATTCGGTTTAATGTAATACGAACCGAGTATAAGACCATTCTCCTTTATGACATAAGCCTTCTGAGGAGATAAACACCATAAGTGATATGCTGACTCAAAATCAATACCTGGATCAAATGCGTAGGTCTCTTGAGCATACACAACTTCTTTAAAAACAGGCCAAAATGATTCGAAATCACTTTTCGTTATTTCACTAATTTGCACGACACCTCCTAAAAACATGATTCTATATAAACTGCTAAATTTACGAAAGTTGCTTGTGCAGTGATTACACGACTTACTTTATTTTTTTAAGGTTATAACAAGCTTTATGTACCACTTTTTACACGTTAGTTATATGCTTTATTGATACAACTTCTCTGTTGAATCCTTAAGTCCTGCATTCGGAAGAAATTGATCTGAAATAGTTAAAATAGAATGCAAATTGTTTTTTAATTTATCAAGTTCAATTTCACCTGAATTCAATGCTGTCTGTAATAAATGAAGTGCCATGTCGGCCAACAGAACTCTTTGCTTATCTAACCATTCATCGTCGTCTTTAGTGGCACTGAGGTTTAGATAAGCTGTTTCCACTACACGGTGGATTTCCCAGCTTGTTTTGATTAACTTTTGACGTTCAACATCATTCACCTGAAACCCCCAATTAATAAAATTAAAAAAATAATAAAGAACGAGCAGTAGCCTGCTATTTTAGTCCTTGTTAATTTGCATTGTGATACTTAGTTTAAAATATACAATGCTTAGTAAAATCTTTAGCTTCTGTCGCTGTCCAGTCCCCTTTAGGTTTCTCTTTCAGGGCTGAACACCATTCTTCGCTTCCTATTGTAGGCGCACAAGCAGTAAGAACGAAAACAGAAAGCAATAGACACATAAATTTTTTCATGGAATTTCCTAATTAGATTTATAAATGACGTTACACAGTAGCTTATTATTTCATTTTAACATACCAATATAAGCCAATACGTTAAGCGCTCATTATATGTAGACAAAAAAACAATAAAATTTTACTTTTAATAAGATAATTTATTTTACATAAAAACGATTCCAATGATCGGTCATTTCGGTCATTAGTAACTGATGCTAAAATGACGTTACGGAGAATTTTTTGTTTCGATAACGCGTTGATAACCTTGTAATGCATTTTTCGTCTTTTTGAGGACTAACTCGGTTTTTCTTCGCTGACAAGCATGTCTATGAATTTTGCAAATCGCTTTTGTCTGGTTTCGGGTTTCTTCGCACTTGTCAATCCGTACGCGATGACATAATGACTCGATTTAGTGAGCGTTTCAAAAAATTGTTTCGCCTTAGGATTGTTATCTAGTGCTACTTTGAAATCCGTCGGCACTTTCATTTCACTTGCCGAATAAGCATTCTCCCATCTGCCGTCTTCTTTGGCAGCACGAACATGCACGAGCCCTGATTCCGTCATCCGACCCTCGTTTATCAAACGCTCCACATGCTCTCTGTTCCTTTTTGACCAGTTGCTTCTCGCTTTTCTTGGAGTGACCCGCTGGAGATAGGCTTGGTCGCTAATTGACTTTTTGATGCCATCGATCCAGCCCCAGCACAGCGCCTCAATCACGACATCGTCCCAAGTCACACTCGTAATTCCAGTTTTTATCTTGAATATCTTCACCCACAGTTCACTTTCGATAGCGTGATTCACCTCAAGCCACTGGCCAAGATCTTTCGGTGATGCAAAGGTCATGATTCTCGCTGGATCGGGTTTTAGCATAAAACTAGATTCTCTTTAGCAACGCCCTAATAATAGGCAATAAAATAGTTAATTAAAATAAGCGGCTTAGGGACAATACCAACTGTAACTTTCGTTTAAAAATTGTTAGCTACGGTTTGATTTTAGCCAACTTTTAACGGGTATAATCCACTCGGGAAGCGGGTTATAAAACGCTCCATGCTCTTTACCAGTAGAAATTGCGATCTCTTTAAAAGTACCAACTCTTTTACTACGATCAATTAAGAACTGACATGACCCAACGCCATCAGAAGTTTCAAATACGGAGAGTACATTCCCTATCACCTCTAATTCAGGATTATTTTTAATAAACTTGGAACATCCAGCTAAAATAACAAAATTGACTTTATCTGAGGCTAAATAATGTGAAGTTAATACAGTTATAGCTCCGCCACGAGAAAAACCAACGAAAGTAATATTTTCAGGTTTAACACCATTGTTGATAAGCGTATTTGCATTTTCAGTTAACTTTTTGGCAAACTCTCTTGGGTCTGTTTCTTTTGGCCGATGGTAAGCAATAAGGTTATAGCTATCATCTGATAGAACTTTCTTAATTTCAGGAAAATCATACATCCCCCAACGAGCGTTTATTGGAGTAGGGTTTGTACCTTCTACTATAAAACCATGAGAATAGAATACATATTTTTCATTTGATTTAATTTCACTAGGAAAATTTTCATATATATTATTAGCAATGCAGCTTGATGATAGAAACAAGCCTATGGCAGCAGATATTAGAGTTTTGATGACGACTTCCTTTAGTAGTTAACACCCATATAATGGGCACAAAATAGTTGGTTAAAATAGCGATACAGGAGCAAATACCAACTGTTATTTGTCCTGATTAATAAAAAATTATTGTTGGCTATAATGTTGAACGTAGTGAAAAAAGCTAGCTGTATTTTTTCGTTTGAAGTAATTGTTAGTTTACTTTTTCTTTGCAATGAATGTTTTATTAATAATACGCCATTCATTTTCACGCTTGTACATTACAAGATAGTCAATGTAATGTGTTTTAGGCGTATCAAAATCAAGCTTCACCATAGCCATTTTGTCGTCAACTATATCAACAGATAGAATATTCGCTACCCATGCATCTTTAGTTGCTTTTTTAAAGTAGCCAGAAAACTCTTTTAACGGAACAGTTCTAATGGTTTCTTTTCCTGTTTCTTTGTCAACAGTAATCATCTTCACATGACCATACTCCCAATCAAAGGCTTTTGAAAGAAGCTCTTGGTTTCCGTTTGCTGCCCCATTAAAATAGTTATAGGCCGTTTTTACAACTGCTTGGTATTCTTTACCTGTTACAGGTTCGGCATGGCTAAGCGTTGAGAACAAAAAGGTAAAAACCGCAATAGTCATTGAAAGTAGTTTTACTTTATTCATTTTATTTGTATTTCTCGAATAAGTTTAAAATTTTATTGCTAAAGAGCAATGAATGGAGACTCTATTTGATACACAAATATCACATAAGTAAACTATTACAATTACTGCAATTGTTACAATTTATGAGTGCATAACTATCAGATAAGTTTATGCCATTAATAAAAGTACGCCAAACTTAGACTAATAAACTCCCCCTGACTTTAAAAAGAACCATACACCAATAATTGAAATAATAAATGCAGGTGTCCTTGCAATAAACCATGTAGAAACTTGGGGGTGGTTTATTTTATTCACAATAAAGTTAGGATAAACAGATAATATAAAGGCAGTTAACCAAACGATTGGGTAAAGCCAAATTAATGAATCCCACGTACCAAAGAGCGTTTTTTGAAATAAATAAGGAAAAGCCCTCAATAATACTAAAGCAGCTAAAGCTCTCGTTGTAACATCAATAATAGAAAGAATAAGCGTGTTATGACTCATATACTATCCATAACTTACAATGTCCATTAAAGGAACAGATAATAGTTTGCTAAATTTGTGAACCGAAGTGGAACCGAGCAAACGGTTAACATTCCTGCTTTTTGTTATACTTTTTGTGCCACACCATGCATATTAATAATGCAATAAAGCCACTGGCATAGGTCGCATACAAAGGAATTAATGTAGGCTGATCTTCAGGATATGGTGAAGTACTGGATAAAACCCAAGCGGCAATAGCTCCAATAATTAACCAAGCTGCTGATGCTATCTGTTTATGGCTAGGTGCTGTGACATAGCCTGATATGACCACACAAAAAGCAGCAACTGAACCAATAACTGGCTTTTTCCAAACACCAATGAAATCAGCGAATAATCCCGCAGCTATTGCTGAAACTACAAATGTAATAATTACTATTACAAATGAAAAAACAAAACTTCTAACTTGATTCATACTCAAACCTATTGAAAAACATAACGCCTTCGTTAATGGATAAATGTAGTTGGCTAAAATTGTTGAGAAACAAAACACAGCCAACTGTATTTTTTCTTAGCTTAACAGCTTGTTTGTATGCGTGTACACTATCGTTGTTTTAATGCTGCTACAGCTAAACCTGATGTTATAAAGGTTAAACCCGCACCAATATTTAAGCCATTTATAACTTTAGGTTTTTCATGAAGCCAGCCAGCTAATTGTGATGCAAAAACTCCCATTAACGAAAAACCTATTGCCGTTAACAAAGCAAACCATATACCGTAAATAATCATTTGAGTTGTGACTGAACCGAGTTCAGGATTAACAAATTGTGGAATAAATGCAAGAACAAACATCCCAGGTTTCGGGTTCAGTGCAGCAGATAAAAATCCAGTCGTTAAAATGCTAGACAGTGGTTGTTTTTTGGTCGGCGTTAAATTTATAAGGCTTCGTGATTTTAATACTTTGATACCTAGCCAAATAAGGTAGCTAGCACCTATTATCTTTACAATAGTAAAAGCTAACTCTGACGTTTGTATTAATAATGTAAGTCCAAATGTAGCAGTTAATATATGAAATAAAATACCCATTCCTGAGGTTGTTCCAGAGAAACATGCAGCGAGTTTACCCTGACTTAAACCACGACCAATAGCCAAAATATTATCTGGGCCCGGTGAAATAACCAAAAGTATGCACGCCAGCGTATATGTAATCCAAACTTCTATCGGGAACATCAATCTTCCTTAAGTATACCAACGCCCAAGTAATGGGCTAAAATTTAACGGCGAAAGAGCAAAAAAAAACAACTATTTTAGTCCGTTTGAAGGCCTTGTTAGTTTTTGATTAACCGCACTTTATCTGTTTTTCACCTATATGATAAATGTTGTTAACTAGAACATAGGTGCCTGAAATTATAGCCGATGTTGGTATGGTGATAATAGCAAAAATTTCATCATTCCACTCGTAAAAACTGGTATCTCCGTCAGTTAAGTTGACTAATTTTAAGACCTTCATATCAGTTGATAATCCACACTGGTATTTTTTAGTGTGATCTTCTTCTGGAACAACCACGCAGCTAATACAGTTTAATATTAAGAAAAATATTATAACTTTGTACATAACCTACTCTCTTTTAATTACTCATCATTCTTTAAAAAACTACCCCCTAATTAGCAGGCAAATAATCATTGACTAAAATAGCGACGAAGGAACAAAGCCAATTATTTTTGTCCTTGTTTAGTTTCTTGGTATGTATTTATTATTACTTACCTTTTTTATAAAAAACATCAAATACATCTACTAAAAAAGGGAAAAGCCCATTTGCCTCACTTCTATTTTTACTTGCTTCTCCTCGCTCTTCTCTTGCTGCATTTGGCTGACCAATTGATTCATAATAATCTCCAGCTTTAGCATGATTTTGAGCTGCTTTTTCTAAGTCTGAGCTTGATGCACAACCAGAAACAATAAATATAAAAACTAAAGTTAACACCTTATACTTGTTAATGTTCAATTTAATACTCCTATCCATGAGGAAGAATTATACTAATTTAATGCCTTATTAAGCGGCAAAAAATTGTTGGTTAAAATTAGCCAGCCACAAGTACAAAACTAACTGTTTTTTGTCCGTTTAATTTTCTTGATATATTTTTCATACCATAACCCAGATCATAGCTATGAATACAAGCGTAACATTAGGCGAGCATGTTGATCAATTCATAAATCAGCAACTTACCTCTGGACGATATGGCTCAGCAAATGAAGTAGTTAGAGCTGGTTTAAGAGTACTAGAAGATCAAGAAGCTAGATAAAGATAAAAATAACCATTAATGAGCCAGTTTTTATTACCTTCGAAAGCAAAGTCAGATTTAATTGAAATAGTTAAATATACCCAATTAACTCGGGGTCAAACTCAGATAAATGATTATTTAAAAATATTAGATAATACATTTAAATTATTAGCACATGAACCAGAATTAAGAATTAATTCCGATTATATTAAAGAAGGCTACAATAAATCCCCACGAGGTTCTAGCTTTCTAACGTAGGTTAGTTTTACAAGCCAGATCTCGTGGTGGTTCACAACTGTTAAACTAACTCACTAGAATGTGTAGTTAACTCCCAACGTTAAACGTTGGCCGAATAAATCGTAGTATTGAGCTTCATCATATGCAAACGGATTAAATGGCGGTTGACGGTCAAACACATTTAAAATACCGGCTCGAATTTGTAAACCATCCGTGATTACATAACGTCCTGTGATGTCAACTGTTGTATAAGATGGTATATCATTGTAATCATTTTGCTCAATATCCCACTCGTTATCATCTACTGTGCCTGCACGGTAGTTTATTTTAAGTGTTAACGATAAATCTTTGTAATCGTAGTTAGTAATAAAACTAGCTTTCCATTTAGGGAATTTTTGTTCACCTTCTTCTTGATATGCGTCTTCAGCAAAGCCAGTATCGTTACCTCCACGGTTTTCGTTGTATGTCGCAATTAAACGTGGAGCAAATGTACCAAAGGATGTTTCTACAATGTAGTTCAATTCAATATCAGCACCACTCATTTTACTTGTTGCTGAATTAATTGGACGTACATAATAGTTATCAATTTCTAACATAGCAGCTGTACGCTCTTTTAAGCCACAATATAAGTTATCTAAAGATTCTGATTCATAACAACCGTCTACAACATCTTCTGCATCTGGGTAGTTAATCTCATCTGAGAAATCAAAAGACCAGTAATCAACAGTGATTCCAAAACCTTCAATAAAGCTTGGGTTGTAGACAAAACCTACAGTAAAATCATTGGCAACTTCGTTAGTTAATTCTGTGTTACCTGAAATGTAACCCGAATGATTACTACGTTTCCAATCCTCAGAGGGTTCCCAACCAACAGGAATACCATCTGCGCGACAGTTTGCTTCGATATTAGCTTTTTTCTCAGCAGCGGCATTGTCAATAGCCCCTTGACCACATGGGTCAGTAAAGCTACTGAAAGTTTGACTACCCGGTGCGTATAGTTCACCAATATTTGGTGCTCTCACTGAACGAGACATATTAGCTCGCATGGTCAGTTCGCCATTTAATACATAGTTAATACCGATTTTCCAAGCATTATCCTTGCCTGTTGAGGAATAATCCATGAAACGATAGGCAAGTTCTAGGAAAATATCATCGGCAACTACAGAGTTCGTAAGCAATGGCACCGATAACTCAACTGCAGCTTCAAACACATCATACTTACCCGATGAAGCCAGACTTTGATTACCAAAAATTAAACCCGCGCCCATAGCCGCATCAGGAGTAGTGGTTGATTTTTCTTCACGATACTCAAGTGTGAATGCACTAGCAATCATGCCTGCGGGTAAAGTATACAAGTCACCAGAGACTGTTATCGCGGCAGTAGTTTGATCAATGGTGGCATCGCGCATCGCGGTAGCACCAATATAATCCAACGCTTCTTGTGAAGCTAAATTTCTACCCCAAAGGTTTAATGGCGAACAACCAGCAATACCACCGACGACATTACCATCATCGTTACGGTCAGCACAAACAATTTCACCTTCCCAATTAACGGCATCGATAGCGTTATTATAATGCTCTTCAATCATTTCTCCGTGCCATGTTGTTACTTGATGAACTTGACCTTTTTGAATATAGGCATCATAAACCCAATCATCACTTAACAAACCCTCAAAACTTAATGCAGCACGTACTGTAGCTCGGTCTTGCTCATACTTACGGTGACCTAGTGCATCTGTTGTTAAATAAGTAGTAAAAGTCGTTTGACCTTCATCGGTAAAGAATTGCTGGGTTTCAGCACTGAAAAAAGCATTATCTGCCCGTAAAGTAGTCCCTTTAAATATGGGCGATGATTCGCCAAAAGCCGACGTATCTGAATACAAGAACTCAAAATTCATACTGTGATCTTCAGCAATATCATAGTTAAATTGTGAAGTGACATTAATACGCTCTAATGGAGTACGAACATATTTATTATCTAAGAAATGATAACCATCACCTTCGCCTAAGAAATAATTGGTATTACGACTACCTGATGTTTGACTCTCTGGTAGGAAATCATTGGCTTCAAAATCACGAACAGTGCCATCATCAGCAAAAATATAATGACCGCTAGGCATAAAAAAATCACCTGTTGGTGAATAATATTTTAGCTTCTTATTACCTGCCATATAGATAGAACGGCGTGGGATGCCGTCTTCATTATTTACGTTATCAGGATTATCGTAACTTACCGGGCCATTAACCAAGAAATTTCTTTGATGGCCAGCTAACTGTTCTTGCTTTGCATATGAAATGTTAGTTATAAAGCTACTTTTCTCATTTTCATCACCAAATGTAAATGAGAAATACGTTTCTTTACCACCGTCTTCTGTTGGAGTAGAAGTCGATGCATCAATCTCAATACCGCTCATAGACTTTTTAGTAATAATGTTAACAACACCAGCCACTGCATCTGAACCATAAATAGCAGAAGAGCCGCCGGTAGTAATTTCTATTCGTTCAACCATCGCGGTTGGAATATTATTCAAATCAACAGCTGAATCACCTGGCTCGCCTGAAACAAATCTACGGCCATTGACAAGCACTAATGTTTTAGAGCTACCTAAACCTCGTAAATCAGTGGTGTTAAGCCCATTTGCGAAAATGCTGTTATTTGAAGTTTCTGGAGAAATACCAACCGCTGCTGCGGGCAATTGACTCAGTAAATCCGCTACGTTAGTAATACCAGCGTTAACAAAAGCATCCCCCATAATTACTGTTACAGGTGTTGGTGACAATTCACCTATACGTTTGATTTTTGAACCAGTAACCTGAATTCGTTCCACAGACTCTTCTGCAGCGAACGTTGATACTGACATTGCTGCACTAGCACTAGCACCGAACATCACCGCTAAACGAATGGCTTTAGCTATTTTACTATTGTTATACATGTTTATTCCTTAGGTAACCTAGATGATTGGTTTTTATTTTAAAAAGACTTAAAGGTTTGTTGATTTTTTGTTGTTCACAACGAATAAAAACGAAGGTATTGCTGCGAAGTCAGAAAATAAAATATGTAAAAAATAATCATATTTTGCAGATGAATTTAAAGATGCTGGTGCTATTTGTGAATAGCATTGAGGTAACATTAAAGGAACTAGGATGCTAAGTTAGCTTTTAAGTCTATGCAAAAAAAACTAAAAATCAGGCAAAAAACCCCTGCTTTAGGGAGTAAATTAAATCAGGACAAAACTGTTAATAATTGTAGTTACAGCAAGTAAGTTTGTTCATAACTTAGTAAAAATCAGCTAACACTTAGATCCTCTAATGAAATAGTTGACCATAGTTCGCTTGTAATGTTTTATCCTGAACTGAAAACACATACCGACTTTCGACGGAGGCTCCATCCTCTGTAATTACTATTATTTTAGGACTTCGTTATCAGTAACAATTGAAATGTAATGAAGAGAAATAATATCGTTGCACGCAAGTTTAATAAGAAATTCACTTTGAGGTTTTAAGCAACTTAACAGGAAGTTTTTGGTCAAATTTTGGCAGGAGTCACGTATAACGAGACTTTTATTTAGGGTGATTTCAGCTAAATAATCAAGTTGTAACAAATTGGCTTTGCTTCCAAAAGAAAGTAAAGGTACAGATAGACCCGCGAGTCTTTTACTTTAGTGTAAGTTTCAACAACTTCCTCGTTATAACCGGAAAGAGGTTTCCAATACCATCTTACCAGTTTCTCTATTTCTGCTGCGTAGCGTTGAATCCAACGATAAATAGTGCAATGAACAATATTAATACCTCGCTCACCGAGCACTTCTTTAAGCTGTCGATAACTGATCCCATATTTACAATACCAGCATGTTAGCCGAATATTAACGCACTGCTGTGACTGTAATTTCGATTAACACATCACCTTCAAGAGCCACACCCAAACAAGCTCTTTGTGGCCAATCTTGTGGATTATTACCAAACCATTCGCACCATACTAAATCCATTAATTGTTTAGAATTCATATCAGCAATATAAACTTGGGCTGATACTATCTTGGTTTTATCACTACCTAGTTCAATTAGGTTTTTTTGAATTGTTTCAAGTGTTAATTGAGTTTGTCCTTTGATATCTAAAGAAATATCTGATGATGTAGCTACGGTCCATACTAAATCTTTATATGCAGATGATTTGTTTCGTCCATTATAAACACCACGCTTACGTTCTATCATTGAATTATCCTTTACTGCTATTGCCTTATTAAGCGGCGTGAAAAAGTTACTAACATTGCGAGGAATGAAGCTAACCAACAGTTTCGCCTCCGTTTTAGTAAGTTATTAGGAGGCTACTTACGATTAGGCTCAAATGAGTCATACCTAGGTAGCTTGGCATCTAAATCCTCCCAGTTTGCTTTTGACGAAACAAAGTTGTGAGAAATAGGCCTTTCAGAAATATCTGAATCTAGAATGCCTAGCCTGATTCGATAACGGGTTGGATCTTGCTCATTAGAACTATAAATCGGTGAACCACA
>MAAB01040498.1_pt1 | contig 149273 bp, 139 predicted proteins | sample 1115991 | NCBI WGS metagenome assembly MAAB01 (sample SAMN04961124, study PRJNA320927) | seawater metagenome | isolation source: sample BD02T18 sea water enriched with oil for 18 days | place: USA:Gulf of Mexico | collected 2013-07-27 | reverse complement strand
AAAAACTATCAATTTTTTGTCAAAATATGCTCAAAGAGCGAACCCGACCAGAGATAAAGAAAAAGGACGATTAAAATGCGGCCTGAATCCAATGATCTCTTAATGTCCAACCTATGAATGGTTAATAGTTACCGATCGCGAAAAGACAAGTTCAGGGTTTCGAGTTTGAAGCTTAGAGTTAAGAGTTTGAAGCTTAGAGTTAAGAGTTTGAAGCTTAGAGTTAAGAGTTTGAAGCTTAGAGTTAAGAGTTTGAAGCTTAGAGTTAAGAGTTAAGAAAAACTCCCGTTTATTTGAAGCCCTTGCTAACTCGCCCATCGAAAACCATCACTTTGTTTTAAAAATTATAGCTTTTTCGCCCAGACAGGGCATGAGATAAGGTATTACCATCAACATATTCTAACTCACCGCCTACTGGCACACCGTGAGCTATACGTGAAAGTTCAACTTGATATTGTTGCGCTAACTCAGCAATAAAATGGGCGGTAGCCTCACCTTCAACCGTGGGATTAGTGGCTAAAATCACTTCATTAAATTGACCACTCGCAAACTGTTTTTCCAAAATATCTAAACCCAAATCATCAGGACCAATGCCATCAATAGGTGATAAATGCCCCATCAGTACAAAATACTTCCCGGTAAATTCACCCGTTTGTTCAATAGCGATAACATCACCAGGGCTTTCAACAACACACAAACAAGTGGCAATTTGACGCTTAGGGCTTTGACAAATTTCACACAGTGGCTCTTCAGTAAAGTTTCGACAATCATTGCAATGACCAATATCAGCCATTGCCGCAGCTAACGTGGTAGCAAGCTTACTACCGCCACGGCGATTACGTTCAAGTAAATGAAAAGCCATGCGTTGAGCAGATTTTGCCCCAACGCCGGGTAAGCATTTCAAAGAATCAATAAGCTCTTGTACTAACGGACTAAATTTCATAAAAGTAATTTAAACTCAACTTATAAAAGACATTTTAAAACCACCATAAAGGCGATAATTTGTAGAAAAACACGCGGTAAGGATAGCCATCATATACCAGTTGAAACATTCATATCCCTAAATTACTCCTTATATAAAAAGTTAATCAGCTATAGTTCGCTGCTGCTCATCTTTACTCAACCCCTTGATCAACACATCAAACATCAGTTCAGCAAAGCCTTTAGCTACTGCTTCGTTTGATAATACCTTCATTGCCATGTTTTCATGTACACCCATGCTTTGTATTATCGCATCGTTTATGGATTCAGGGAATGCGCCTAGCATGGCTTGTTCTTTGGTGTTGTTGCGAAGTTGATCCATTACTATTTCATTTTCAGCAACTTTGCCAGCGATGGTATTGGCATAATTAATCATATCACCTTCTGACAAACCATCTTCAATAAACAGATCATTCATACGGCTGATTATTTCGTTTAACAATTCAGTTTGAGCATCTTTGGGTGTTGCGCCACTACCCTCTTTAGCTGGTGCTAAATAATGTGCTTGTTCTTCACCTATTTTATATCCAAGCTGCAAATCAGCTTCACGTTGTTCGTGTAAACGGTAATGTGTCATTGCCACATCAGACAAATCAATATCATCCTGCAACACCTCAAAGCGGAGTAAGGGATGTAAATGCTTGGCGTAAATACTGAGTTTTTCTAAATCATAATCGTCAAAATCGACTATTTGAGAACTGAACTCGTAGTAACGGCAAAATGAAATTAAATCTTTTTTAAATACTTCAATAATATCTCGTGCTTCTTTAGCATTTTTAACACTGTTTTCAGCAAATTTAATTTTCTTGTCTCTTTCTCTTTCAGGAATAGCTTCAATTTTGGCTTTTTCTAACTCCATTCTAGCAATGTCTAAGACATGTGTAGCTTCTTTATAACGAACAGAAAAACGTTCAACGGCAGGTTTACAGATATTAGCTAATTTACTTGTGTGTGAGCGTTTATCGTTATATGCCTCAACAAAGTTTTCAACTTCAATCCATTGGTAAATTCCAACCGCGTTAAGTTTTTCCATAATTTCATAAACAAGGTTTGGATCTGAAACCCCTGCAAGCTCTGCCGTTTGAAAATAAACTTTGAATTCTTCCAAAACTTCTTCCGGATCATTAACAAAATCCAGTACAAAGGTTCTATCTTTGCCTTTGTAAGTACGGTTTAATCTGGATAGGGTTTGAATACATTCAACACCTTTTAATGGCTTATCTACATACATGGCAACAAGTTTAGGTTGATCAAAACCTGTTTGAAATTTATTGGCAACCAACATTACTTGATAGTCATTGGTATCAAATGCTTTACGCATATCTCTGCCACGTAAGTTTGGGTTCATGCTTTTTTCAGTAAAAGCTACATCAGGCTGCTCTCCAGCAGAATAAAGGGGGTCATTTACCTCACCTGAAAATGCCACCATTGCATTAATATTCTCATAACCACTATTAGCAACATACTTTTCAAAAGCAATTTTATACCTAACCGCTTCTAACCGGCTTGATGTCACCACCATCGCTTTAGCTTCACCACCAAGAAGGTGTTTAACTTTGCTATTAAAGTGCTCAACAATGGTTGCAACTTTTTGGGCAATATTATGTGGATGCAATCGCACCCATTTAGCCAATTTCGTTGATGCTTTTTTACTATCTACTTCCTGCTCTTGTAGATCGCCAGCATCAGAATTTTGATGCGCTAATTGGTAAGCTACACGATAACTGGTGTAATTTTGCAATACATCTAATATAAAACCTTCTTCAATGGCTTGGCGCATTGAGTACACATGAAATGGTTCAGGTTTATTATCGTCACTGGCGGGTGATTCAGGATCAGGACAACGACCAAATAATTCTAATGTTTTACCTTTGGGTGTGGCAGTAAAGGCAAAATAACTTATATTTTTAGAGCCTTTTCTGGCCTCTAATGATAAACGTAAAATATCTTCTGATGTCAATTCTACAGGTTCTCTGTTCGCATCCTCTTCATCACCACCCGTTTTTTCAGCCATCAGCACTTCACGTAATTTACGTGCTGTTGTTCCTGTTTGGCTTGAATGAGCTTCATCAGCAATAACAGCAAAGCTTCTGCCTGCTAGGGTTGAATCTTTACGGATAGCTTCTAATACATGTGGAAAAGTTTGAATGGTAACAATAATAATTGAGGTACTAGCTTTTAATTCACCCGCTAATTGAGCTGATTTACTGCGTCCGCCACCCAAAGCATTGGCTTCATCACGGTTAACACGGGCTATCATGCCTTCGTTATGATCAAACTGATAAATTGTATCTTGTAATTGGCTATCAAGTACCGTTCTATCAGTAATAACAATTACCGAATCAAAAACCTTGTCACCCACTTGTTTTTTTAAACCTGGATGCTCGCTCTCTATTTCAGGGGAAGTATAATGCAATGATGCTAATTGATGCGAAAGCCACGCAATTGAGTTTGATTTACCTGAACCAGCACTATGCTGAATTAAATATTTTTCGCCCGTACCTTCTTGTTCAACAGCCTTTAGCATTGATGAAACCGCAGACCATTGATGATAACGCGGAAATATTAACGTTTCTTTTTTATTAATTGTTCCATCTAGCAATTGCTCTTCTTTCACTTCAAGGTGAATATATCGACCTAAAATAGTTAACAAATTATCTTTTTCGAAAATTTCATTCCATAAATAGGCAGTTGGATAACCAGAGCCATCAGCAGATAAAGAGTCAGATGCATCATTACCTTCACCACCGTCTTGTGTACCTTGATCAAAAGGTAAAAAGTAAGTTTTTTTACCTGCTAAACGGGTGGTCATTGCCACGTTATATTGGCTAACCGCAAAATGAACTAATGCGCCACGCTTAAAAGTTAATAATGGTTCGACCTTTTTAGTTTTAGGATCTTTAGGTTGCCTGTCTTTCATGTACTGAATTTTGGCATTATCTAATGCCTGTTTAAATTCAGATTTTAATTCTAAGGTAGCAACAGGAATGCCGTTAATGAACAAAGTTAAATCAATTCTGCCATCAACACCATTAGGAGAATAAACTAGCTCTGGTACTACCCGTAATATGTTTTGGTTATAACGTTTAATCGCATCTGGGTTTAAACCATGATCAGGTTTAAAGGCACATAAACTAAATTTAGCACCACGGTCTTTAACTACATTGCGTAATACCCACAGTGTACCTTTATTACTAGCAGACAATGCGCGTTCAACGGCTTTTAATAATGCTTCTTCAGGTGCTGTTGGTCTTTTGTCAGTAGGCGGATGAATTTTTAATTGTTTATCCCACTGCTCAGGTTGAGTGCTTTTAATAAAATGAATTAAATCTTCAGGGTATAACGCCAGTTCTTTATTATAATTTTTAGACTTTCCTAACAGCCAGCCATGCGACTGCATCTGTTCTAAAATATCGTTTTGAAATACCGACTCTTTGGCCCTACTGCTCATTTATTATTTATCCCTAATTTTTTTTATTACTTATTACTGTTTTTGCTACTATTGTAAGTTATGCGTTGTTTGGCATTAGTAATAGCTTGGTGTAAACGTTGCTCTAATAATGCTTTAGGTGGCAACTCTGTTAAATACTCGGCAACATGAATACTGCTTTTGTCCAACTCTAACAATTCAATTTGATCTTGGTCTTTATCAGAGCAAAGTATAATTCCGATAGGTGACAATTCAGTTTTTTGCTGTTCATGTTTAGCTAACCAACGTAAATAAAATTCCATTTGACCTTTATGTTCAGGTTTAAATTTTCCCGTTTTAAGTTCAATCGCCACTAATCGGTTTAATTTACGATTAAAAAACAGTAGGTCAATATAATAATCTTCATCATTCATAGAGATACGAAATTGACGCGCAATAAAACTAAAACCACTGCCCATTTCTAATAGAAACTGCTGCATTTCATGCAAAATGGCATCTTCAAGGTCTTTTTCAAGATAACTATCATTGAGTTCTAAAAAATCGAGTAAATAAGGATCTTTTAGCAATAAATCTTCATTCACCTTACCTTGTTCTCGCAACATAGTAAGTTCTTGCACAATGGCATCATCTGGCTTTTTAGCCAAAGCCGTTCGTTCAAATAGTTGTGAGTCGATCCGTTGTGATAGCGTGCGCGTTGACCACCGTTCTTGTGTTGCCATGGTGATATAAAAATCACGCTTGATTTCATTATCAATATAAATAATTGACTTGATGTGAGTCCACGTCAATTGTTCACGCAGTGCGTGGACAATTTTTATATCACGATAAATTTCAGCAAACTTTAAACAATAACTTATTTGCGCTTTACTCCACCCTTTGCCAAATTGCACAGTAAGGGATTTAGCTAAATCTACAATAATTTTTTTACCGTAATCAGCCCGTTCACCACCTAGCACGTCATTGTTAATACGCTTGCCAATTTGCCAATACAATAAAGTTAACTCACTGTTAATGGCGATTGCCGCTTTTTGCTTAGCACGGTGAATAAGTTGCTGAATATCACCTAGAAGTTCAGGAGATTGATTTTTTAAGTTATTGGTCATTGTTAATATTCCAATCTCGCACATCAATTTTGCCAGTAACCGCAGCAGAAATAAGGGCTGTTTTGCGTTCTTTCATTAAATCTATTGCATCGGTTGCCTTTGCTTCCAATTTTACAACACGTACAATAAAGTCATATAAATACTCTGCAATATCTTTTTGTTCTTCAATTGAAGGGATTACACATCGAAAATCAAGCATATCTGTAACATTTAGACTTGCTTGATTTGCAGTCCCATGAGCATGTAGATCAAGGTGATCTCGATATGCAGTAGTTTGAAGTAAGAAGAATATGAAATTCTTATGAATAATATTGTTGTCCGAGTCAAAAACAACGGTATTCTGATTTAACAGTGTTGAATCTAATTCTTGAGGAACCATTGCAATTTGACCAACAGCACTATTTTTCACTTCAGCAGCACTGCCTACTGTACTCAAAATAATATCACTTTGTTTCAAAAATGCTTTGGGATATTTATTAACAAAACGTTCAGGTAAAAATATATCAGACTTTCTTAATGATAATTTTTTAATATCACTTGCTTTAACTACCCTTACACCACTATCACAAAAATCAGATGTACTAAACGCGACTCCCTTTCGGGTTTTTATAAAGTGTCTAAAAACGACTTTATCCCAATGTTTTGGTACTTCTCCTAACCATTCAACGCCTGTGTCTTTCATCAGTGCATCAGGGTTGAGGCCACGGGTGACGGCATGAGAAATAACGGCTTGACGTTTTTCCTTTAATAACTCAATTAACTTTTCTTGCTTGGCAATTAAGGTGTCAATTCTTGCAGTTTCATGGTCTAGGAAGTTGGCTATTTTTTGTTGTTCTTCAACAGACGGGATTACAAATCCTAGTTGAAGTAAATCTTCTTGAGTCATACTTGGTAAAGCTGTATTAGTAGAAAGTAAATCATAAGGAAATAAAATAGCTTGACCATGGATATATTCAGCGATTGAATTTTCAAATATTACACTATAAAACATCGTATCAACCGTCCAGAACTTTCCTTTAATAATCAAGGGCTTATCTACCGTCCCTTTTCTACCGAAAAGAACTGAAATACCATCATGTAAATAACTAGAACTACGTTTAAATTCACCACCAGAACCATAAACGGGATAACCACCGTTCTGCACTTCTACATGTTTATAATCCTTACCATTTCTAATTCGTAATACATTTTTAAGTTTACCTATTTTCCAATCCTTGGGAACCATTCCCAACCATTCAACTCCAGAATCCTTATATTCAGGGTACTCGCTGTACTTTCTACCGCTCAAGGCTGTTGCTGTCATTATGAATGCACTTCTTTCAGTAATTTCATAATATCGGCTGAAACAGCATCTAAATCGGCATCAATTGCTTCTAATGCTCTTGGTGGTTGGTAAACGTAAAAATGACGGTTGAATGGTATTTCATAACCGACAATACCAACTTCACCGTCTTTGGCATCAACCTTGCTCTCATCAATCCATGCATCAGGAACATGCGGTAATACTTCACGTTTAAAGTAATCTTTTACTGATTGTTTTAATGGTACATTTTCATTATCACGCAAATCAGGATTAGGTTCTGGTTGGCCTTTGTTTTTACCTGTTTCAAATATACAAGTTTCAGCGTTTTCATCCTGCTCACCAAAAAACTTACAGATATTTTTTTGCTCTGCTGCTGATAGCTTTTCGCTCTTATCTTCAACAAATCGTTTAAAGAAATTAGAACGACTTAATATTTTTTCTTTGCCAATCAAGCTTTGTAATGTTGAGTAACCAGCAGGTTGAGCAAGTTCTATCGTTACATCTCGATTTTTCTTCTGCGCTTTTTCAATATAGTCTTGGCAATAAAGTTCGAATTTATCTTTAGTTACTTCAAAAGCTAGTTTTAATGGTCGTTCTACGGTTACGCGTCTGTAGCCAAAATCTTGATAATCAAAAACCTTGCTGAATTCATTTTCAGTAAACTGACCATAAGTTTTAACGATGGTTTCTATACTTTCTTCGGTGAGTTCTTTGCGTTTACTGCCTAATGATTTACGCATTGCGGTATAGAATACGTTTTCATCATTACCTTCAACTTCGCCACCGCCACTTCTGCCACGTCCACCTTTTTTGGGTCGTTCTTTTGAAGCGTTGATTAGCTGAACTTTACCTTTGCGGTTTACTGACTTGTTATTCGACTTATTATTAGACAAGACCCAAACATAAGTGGCAATACCTGTGTTGTAAAACATGTCAGTTGGGAGTGCGATAATAGCTTCAAGTAAGTCGTTTTCTAATACGTAACGTCTAATTTCACTTTCACCACTACCCGCACCACCCGTAAATAATGGAGAGCCATTTAAGATAATACCAATACGAGAGCCAGTGCTGCTTTGTTGGTCGGTCGTTCCCGATGTCCTATCTCCCACGACACTTGTACGTCCTTTTACTTCGGCCGTTCTCAGCGTCCTGCTTTCCACGGCACTAGTACATCCTGTACGTCGCATTTTGCTAATAAGGTGCATTAAAAATAATAATGATCCATCTGATACCCTTGGTAAACCTGTACCAAAACGCCCTTCAAAACCTTTGTCTTTATGTTCTTCAACTATACCCTTTTGTACTTTTTTCCAATCAACACCAAACGGTGGGTTAGATAACATGTAATCAAATTTATCTGCGCTTAGCTGATCGTTAGATAAAGTATTACCGAGTTTAATATTATCGACCTTTTGCCCTTTAATAAGCATATCGGCTTTACAGATGGCATAAGATTCAGGGTTTAATTCTTGTCCGAATGCCGATAATGCTGCTTTGTCGTTAAGCTCATGCACGTACTCCATACCTGATGATAGAAAACCACCCGTACCTGCGGTTGGATCGTAAATACTACGAACTAAACCTGCTTGTGTTAGTAAGTCATCATCGTTACAAAAGACTAATGAGGTAGTTAAACGGACAATATCGCGTGGAGTAAAGTGCTCCCCCGCGGTTTCGTTAGAGCTTTCAGCAAAGCGTCTGATTAATTCTTCAAACACTAGCCCCATATTATGGTTATCAACAACATCAGGATGAAGATCGGTGGTAGCAAAGCGTTTAGCTACTTTATAAAGTAAGTCCGCTTCTTCTAGCTTGTCGATGGTATTAAAAAAATCAAAATGCTCAAATATTTCACGGGCATTAGGACTAAATGATTGCACATAACTTTCAAGGTTTTGCGCTACGCCTGTTTCACCTAGTTTGTTTAAATCCATTTTACTGGTGTTATAAAAACTTAGTTTTGCGGAATGGGTTAATATTTTATCTTGCGCTTCAATTGGCTTGTCTTTAACCGTTTCGTACATGGTAAGTACATTTGGCTTGGTATTTTCAAGTACGCATTCTAAACGTCTTAATAAGGTAAAAGGTAAGATAATACGCCCATACTGGCTTTGTTTGAAATCACCACGAAGAAGATCGGCAACCGACCATAGAAATGCTGCAGTTGAAGAAAAATTATCTGACATTTTTTACCTTTGATAACTAAAGCTAATGATCATTTATAATGGTGCTATTCATTTTTTATTTTACTGTGCAGTTAAAAAAAGAACATGGAAGCTTCTGAAAATTATTATATTTTTACCCGTAACTAAGTTATCACAACAACCAAATTTATAAAGTAATTAAGATTAAAAATCTATTGTTTGCTTATTTTTCAGCCTTGTAAATTTAACTTATGTTTGCAGCCTAAAAACCAAAAAAACCGACAACAATGTCGGTTTTTTATGCACTTTGACATTAAAACGGCATTTTCATGCCTGGCGGTAATTGCATACCACCCGTTAATGCGCCCATTTTATCTTTATTTTGCTCTTCAACACGACGTACGGCATCATTAACCGCTGCCGCTAATAAATCTTCAATCATGTCTTTGTCATCTTCCATTAAGCTATCATCAAGCTCAACTTTACGTACGCTATGACTACCGGTCATGGTTACTTTTACCATGCCTGCACCTGCTTCACCGACAACTTCCATATTGGCTAACTCTTCTTGTGCTTTAGCCATTTTTGCTTGCATTTGTTGGGCTTGTTTCATTAAGTTGCCCATGCCGCCTTTCATCATAATCGTTCTCCAAAAAATAAAGTGTTTAAAAATAAATTATTAGCATTATAGCAAAGTGGCTCGCTAACAAGATAGTAAATCTGTTAAATTGCGCTAATACTTTGTTCGTCTAAACTCGCTTGAAAATTTTGTTGTAATGCCTGCACTATGTCATCATTTTTAAGTAGCTCTTTAGCATAATCGTAACGTTTGTCATTGATATGTGACTGTATTTGATAAGGATCAGCAACAGTTTCTTCAACTAAATTAATAGTAACAGTGATATTTTGTGATAAATACTGACTGACCGTTTGTTGCAGTTGCTGTTGTGCAACTTCAGTGTATAAATGCCTAGTTGCCTGATCTAAAGATAAGATCAAATGCTGCTCAGTCGAGCTTTCATCAATAGTGGCATGAATAGCTAATTGCCTTAAGCGTGCGGTTAATTCCATCGAGTCAATCATGTGTGCCCATTGGTCAACTTGATTGGCTTTTTTTATGGTGGCGGGATCGATATTTTGTGCTTGATAAGGTTGCTCAGGCGCAAAATCCTCTACCTTCTTATCCACTTTACTGTCGTTGTCATTTTCACTTTTTTCTAAACCGTTATCAATAGGCTGAGCAATAGCTTGACGCCCTGTGACGTCATGGGGCTTTTTTGCTTGCTGATCCAATTGTTTCTTTCGACTGCGCAACATGTTTCGACCCGCTAGCACAACGCTAACCGGGCTATCAAAAAGAGTGTCCCCCGTAGCAGCTTGCGCTGTTGAAGGTTCAATTTCCCCTTGTTGTTTTGTATCCACAGCGCTGTTGTCTTCTGCTGTTATCGGTGCTGCCATTGGTGTTGACACAGGTTCATGAAGTTGGCTTGCTTGTTGTTCAATTTGTTGCATTTCTTGAGCGAGCTGTGTTTCTTGCACGGACGATTCTGGCGGCGTTGCTAGCGGCTTATTTACTACAAGTTGCGTGTCTATCGGTTGTGCTTTTATAGGCGCAGGAACAATAGCTGCATCAACATTTTGTTGATGCTGCATCATATTTTCCGGCTCAACGGCGTCACTTGCGGCTACATCAGTGTCATTGAGCACTACTTCATCAAAGTCAATGCGATTCCTTGTTGACGAGATTATTGATGAAGTTGCTGTTGACGAGGTTTCAGCTGGCAAACTTGTCGCTACTTGCGGCAAAGAGACGGTATCTGAACTCTGCATGGGCTTAAAAGCAAACAAACGCAGTAAAGTCATATCAAAAGCCGCTTGTTCGTCTGCTGCGTAAGGTAAGTCTTTGCGACCATTGACACAAATTTGATAATACAATTGTACGTCTTCTGCTGACATGGCTTGACTGAATTTTTTCAGCAACTGTGCATGCTCAGGTGATAAATCAAAGTGCTGATCAACCAGTTGAAAAATGGCAATTTGATGAAATAACTGAATAAGTTCGGCAAATAAGCGGCTATAACTTGGTGCACAGCTGGCGATATCGGCGGTTATTGCCATCAAGTTTTCACCATCTTGCTTTAAAAGGGCAATAATTATTTTGTAGACCCAGTTTTGATTGATACCACCCAGCATTTGCACGATATTGGCTAAAACAATATTACCCTGCCCTTGAGCAATAGCTTGATCAGTAAGGCTTAATGAGTCTCGCATACTGCCACGGGCAGCTTTTGCCAATAAGGTCAGTGCGCCTTTTTCATGACTGACTTGCTCTTGAGATAATATTTCTTCAAGTTTAGTTTCTATTTGCTTAACGGTAAGCGCTTTTAAATGAAATTGTAAACAGCGTGATAATACCGTTATTGGCAGTTTTTGTGGATCTGTGGTGGCGAGAATAAATTTTACATGCTCGGGTGGCTCTTCTAAGGTTTTTAACAAAGCATTGAAACTGTGACGAGAAAGCATGTGCACTTCATCAATCAAATAGACTTTATAGCGACCACGGGTGGGCGCATATTGAACATTATCAAGAATTTCTCGCGTGTCATCGACTTTGGTTTTTGAGGCGGCATCAATTTCAAGTAAATCAACAAAGCGACCTTGATCAATTTCTAAACAAGTATCACATTGACCACACGGGGTAACGGTAATGCCCGTTTCACAGTTTAAACTTTTAGCAAAAATTCGGGCAATAGTGGTTTTGCCAACACCACGAGTACCCGTAAAAAGATAGGCATGGTGTAATCGTTGTTGAGCTAACGCATTAACCAGCACGGTAACTACGTGTTCTTGCCCCATTAGCTCTTCAAATTTTTTAGGTCGCCATTTTCTGGCTAATACTTGATAGCTCATACTCTTTATCTTCTTATTATTCGCACATTACCACTCGTCACTAATTACTAATTTATTATGAGTAATTATCAATGACTGTTTAATCTTTATTTACCGTCATATTGTACCAGAGAAAAATGAGATAAATTCATCGCTTGTAAGCGTTTTTCACCCCCTAGATCAGGCAAGGAAATAACAAAACCTGCGTCTTTTACTTGCGCGCCAACGCGTCTAATTAACTTAGTGGTTGCTTCAATGGTGCCACCGGTTGCGAGCAAGTCATCAATGATCAATACTTTATCATCAGATGTTAAGGCATCACGGTGAATTTCTAGAATATCTTCGCCGTATTCTAATTGATAAGCTTGAGCAAATGTTGCCCGAGGTAATTTACCCGGTTTACGTACCGGTACAAAACCAATACCTAAGGCGAGTGCTAACGGTGCACCAAATAAAAAGCCTCTAGCTTCGGTGCCGACAACCTTGGTAAAACCTTGATTTTTATATTTATCTGTTAACAAGTTCATCGTTAAAGTAAATGCCTCGGCATCTTCTAATAAACTGGTTACATCACGGAAAAGTATTCCTTGAACAGGATAGTCAGGGATAGTTTTGATAGCGGCTTGTAGCTGCGCCAATTGTTGTTCATTCATTTTATTATTCTTCAACTAATGTTAACAATGTTAATGGGCTAAAGAATAAAACAATTTAAGGGACATTTATAGTGTCGAAAGACTTTTTATATGGCAATTTATGACGCATTCGTTACTAATTTAAGATGCATTCGTTGACATAGTAGTTTCTAATGACAACTCAGCTAATAATGAAGAAACTGTTGATAAGAACTGACTTTCATTAAGTGGCTTAATCAGTACTTGTCCGAATAAGTTAGCCTCAGGTAGTCGTGCTATGTTTTCTTTAGGTTGCGTGGTAATAAATACAATAGGCGTGTTAGCATACTGGGTAGTTTGCTTAATATTTTTACTAAGCAAAGCGCCATTCATTAGTGGCATAAGGTGATCAATAACAAAAAGTTGATAATTACCTTGCTGCGCTTTTTCAAAGCCATCTAAGCCATTAACCGCAGTATCAACATTATAGCCACGCGCCACTAGAAGCTGGCTAAGACTATCACGAATGCTTTTTTTATCATCAACAACTAATATATTCATAAAACTTACAACTCTTTATATTCAATAAGCATTCAATAAGCTAGGAATTATGCCAAGCGACAACCAGCTTTTTACGGCGCATATTTTACCTTATTTACGCCGACAGTGAACAGCTTTTTTGAATTATTAATAGGGGTTTATGTAAGTGAATGTTTTTGTACAAAAGTTTTAATTAAATTGACATTAGAGGGTGACATTTGATGTTCAGCATTGCCGTCATTCATTAACGCAAGTACTTGTTCGCCTAAGTGTTTACCTAACTCAACGCCCCATTGATCATAAGAATTAATTTGCCATAGCACGCCCTGAACAAAAATTTTATGCTCATATAGTGCTAAAATAGCGCCTAGTGTTTCTGGCGATAATGACTGCATTAATAAGGTATTACTCGGCGTATTACCTTTCATCGTTTTATGGCGGGCTATACGCTGTATTTCTTCACGGCTCATGCCCTGTTTTTTCAGCTCAGCCTCAACTTGCGGCAATGTTTTCCCTTGCATCAAGGCTTCACTTTGAGCAAAACAGTTTGCCACTAGTACTTTATGATGCTCTTCAAGATCGCTAGTGCCTTGTAGCGCAACAATAAAATCAGTGGGGATAACTTCATCACTTTGATGCATAAGTTGCATAAAAGCATGTTGACCATTAGTGCCTTCTTGACCAAACACTATCGGCGCAGTAGCCCAAGCTAACTTGTCGCCTTGCTTTGATACCGACTTACCATTACTTTCCATATCGGTTTGCTGTAAGTAACCGGGTAATGCCCTTAAGGCGTGATCATAAGGCAATACCGCTAAGCTTTGATAATGTAACGCATTTCTGTTCCACATCCCTATTAATGCCATCAGCACAGGCATGTTTTGCTCAAAATCAGCCGTTTTAAAATGCTGATCCATCTGATAAGCACCTTGCTTTAATCGAGCGAAATTATCATTACCTATCGCTAAGGCTAACGGTAAGCCTACCGCTGACCATAATGAAAACCGACCACCAACCCAGTCCCACATAGGTAGAACATGCGCAGGATTCAGGCCAAACTCTGCAGCCTTTTCAACATTGCTGCTGACTGCAAACCATTGCTTTTCAATTGCAGCTGGGGAGCCAAGCTCTGCTAGCATCCAATTTTTAATCGCTTTGGCGTTAAGTAGGGTTTCTTGGGTGGTAAAGGTTTTAGAAATAACCACCACTAAGGTTGTGGCGGCATTCAGCTTGGCTAGTTTTTCGACTACCGCAGCGCCATCAACATTGGCAAGTACATGCAAATGTAAACCAGTACTATGATACGGATGCAAAGCACTCAGCCCAACTTTAATGCCGTAATATGAGCCGCCAATGCCAATGGCGATAACATTAATGAACTTAGCGCCCGTTGAACTAGTGAGTTTACCTTGATAAACATCGTCAACAATTTTAGCCATTTGTTGCTCAGTTGCTATCACTTGTTCACTTGTCTGCTCGGCTAGTACATGCCGTTTAACAGCTTCAGGCGCTCTTAATACCGTGTGTAAAACAGCTCGCTGCTCGGTATTGTTTATCTCATCACCAGCGAACATGCTGTTAATTTTATCAACCAGCTGATTTTCTTTCGCCCAAGCGATAAGTCTGCTTAACTCGTCTTGGCTAATATTTTGTTTGGAGTAGTCTAAAAATAATCCTGCCGCAGTAAGGCTAAAGTCTTCGGCCCTATTTCCCTCATTAAACAAAGATAAAATAGTGCGGTTTTCCGCTTGCTTTATGTCTGCCTTTATCTCCGCTATTTCAGTAAAAAAATCCATCTTATAAATACTTCTCTTTATTAATTATTACTTGCTAATTACTTGCTAAGTAGGTGTTCAAGAGCACCGGTAATCGCGGCAACTTGCGCTATAATGCAGTTTTCATCGTCTACTTTGGGACTGTCGGGATAAACTTCTGTCGTCGTGACATAAGTTGCATCAGTGAGTCCCATGCAAAGCCCTAATGCTCGCCCTGCATAGTTGATCACGCCAAATTGCGCTAATTCAACACCTATTAACTGACCATTTTCATCCGCAGGAGCAATATGAGTGACTTTTTCAACGGCATTAATAATCGCTAATTGAAAGTCAGTTTGAGGATTAAGGGTATTGCCAACTAAATAAAAGCCGTCTGGAATATTCCAAAGTTTTTGCTCAAGGGCATCACGTGCTGATAGTGCTGGTCTAAAAACGCTATTATCGGTATCGGTAGTTTCATGTAAGTCGACATGAACAAAAATATCAAGGTTAAGTGATTGTATAAAAGTCATTAATGCTGCTGACTCTTGTGCTGGGCTATCAGCATAAAAGGAGCGGTTAGGATCTATAGCGTTAGGATTCCAACGATTAATGGTTTCATAACCCCAAGGGCTAACACAAGGCACGACTAAAACATTAAAAAAATCACTATAATTTGAGCCTTGGCCATTTATTTGGTTTTGTAAAAAGCGCAACGCCCCTTGTACACCACTGGTTTCATAACCATGAACACCGCCAGTCACGAGCACGGTTTTTCTACCCTGTTGCCAATGCTTGCTTTTTAACGCAAATAACGGGTATCGCTGCTCATCAATAGCTAAGGCATCATATTGAATAACATCATAAAAAGGTGACAATGCCTCAATTTCACTAATAACCTCGTCTTGATAAGAACGCTTAATGCTTTGTTGTTCAAACCACTGCTGCTTTTCAATGTTAGCCCATTTTTTTCCTGCGCTACCAATGGGATATGCAAGGTTATCAGTCATATTTCACCTATTACTTTTAATAGCGTTTTTAATTAACGTTTAAAATTAAGTTAATGATGCTTATTTAGAGTCAGCTCGACCCATAAATTTACGATCTTCAGTGTTCACTTTAATTTTATCACCGGTAGAAATATGCTCAGGTACTTGCACAGTTAAACCTGTTGAAAGCATTGCCGGTTTAGTACGTGCAGTAGCACTACCGCCTTTAATAGACGGGTCGGTTTCAGTAATCACAAGTTCAACACTGGCAGGAAGATCAACTGCGACAGGTACATCATCAACAATAATCACCGACATCCCTTGCGTGTCTTCATTAATAAATAATAACTCTTCGCTAATGCTGTCTTTATTCAAGTTATATGGCGTGTAATCTTCATTATCCATAAAAACATATTCATCGCCATCTATGTATGAAAACATTGATGGGCGACGACTTAAATCAGCAAAGTTCAGCATATCATCCGCTTTAAAGGTTTCATCCACTTTTGAGCCTGTCACTACGTCGTACAAACGCATACGATATAAACTACCGCCTGCTCGGCCTTGTGGTACAGAACGAGTAATATCTCGAACAATTAATACTTTACCATTGTGCTCTATTGCCGCATTTTTCTTTATGTCGCTTGCCTTTGGCATAGGGAGTTCCTTAAATCTTAAATTAATTATAAGCAAAAATTTAGCTGAGAAAATACCACGAACACACAGTAATGCAAGTGTTGAATCAATCAAATGATCACAACAGTGTAATACAACCAAGATAGTAACTGTTTACCACCGAGCCACGATGCTTCACCGAGGGCTCTTCGAGCCTGCACTGAGGATTAATTATTCTCGGTGTAGTACGACTTTTTCGGTACTCTCTGTGGTAAATGTTTTTGAGTTTAATAAATACAAAACAACAATAACAAGGTTTACCACCGAGTCTCGATGCTCAACAGAGGGCTCTTCGAGCCTACACAGAGGCTTTATTATACTCGGTGTAGTGCGAAGCACCTCAGTGTTCTCTGTGGTAAATATATTCTTTATCTACACGAAGAAAATCACTCAAAAAAGAAGGCTAGTGTAAATATTACACTAGCCTTCAATATTCTAATTTATTTTGCTTAATTTTCTTAACTTGAGAAAAGCGGTTACTCGTAAGAGCGCTCTAACCATGCTATTTGCAGCTTTAACTCAGCAATTTCATTATGGGCATCAGCTAATTCTTGCTGGCTAGTTTTTTGCTCGTTAGTGCGATTGCCTTCAATAGAGACAGCATTCAACTCAGTATTATTTGACATATTACTTCTATCCTCGTGGGCCATGGTACCCCCTCAATATTGGTTGTTAGACATGTATTATTACATAGCCGATTACAAAAGTAATATTTTTGCATCGATATTATTACTATTCACACCAACAATATTGTCAAAGCATAACCCGCAAGCATCAAGTAAAAAAACAAAATTGTTGCCAAATAAACTGGCTTAAAACCAATACCTTTAAATTTTTCTATACGGGTTTCCATGCCTAGTGCTGTCATGGCCATCGTTAAGGCAAAAGTATCAAGGCCATTGATGTTATTAACGACATTAGCTGAGAGTAAATTCAATGAATTAAAAGCCACCATAGCAATAAAGCCAACAGCAAACCAAGGTATGGTAATGTTTGATTTCTTCAAACTTTTTGTGCCTGTCGCTTGCAACACTTTACTGGGCAACCAAACACCTAATAGCACTAAAAATGGCGCGAGTAGCATAACTCGTAACATTTTTACGATAACAGCCGTATTAGCAACGTCGGCATTAATAACATGACCCGCACCAACAACATGCGCCACTTCGTGCAAGGTTCCACCTAAATAAACGCCCATGCCCTGCTCGCTCAGTGCTAGCAAACCATCTTGATACAGAAAAGGGTAAAGAAACATAGCTATGGTGCCAAATACCACCACAGTGGCGACGGCTATACTCGCTTTATACGGCTCAGCTTTAAGTACTGGCTCAGTTGCCAGCACAGCTGCAGCACCACAAATAGAGCTACCGGCACTAATTAATATACTGGTGTCGCGATCTAGTTTTAACAGCTTAGTACCAACCAAATAACCCAATATAAAGGTAGTGCCAACAATCGCTAAGCTATAGGTTATGCCAACCACTCCGACATCGGCCACCTCTTGGAATGTTAGTCGAAAGCCATAAAAAATAATGCCGACACGCAAAATGGTTTTGGTGGAAAAAATTACTCCTGCCTGCCACTTATCAGGAAAGTCTCTACCTAAACTATTGCCATAAATAATCCCCAGCCCTATGCCAATGATTAATGGACTAATAGCAAATTGTTGACAAATAACAAAGTCAGCCAAATAAGTTGCCGTGGTAGCTAATAAAACAACAAATAAGATACCGTGTAAAGTGTTCGCGCTATTGTTAATTGAAAAAGCCATGATGATTGCTCTTGTTTATACTGTTTAAGCACAATATATCCCTGACATTAAAATAAATAAAACAGATGTTTTCGATGTGATATATTAAAAAAACTAATGTATAGCTAGAATACTTCAAAATGCGAGTGTCGAATGAATATAACCTTAAAGCAACTGACTGTATTTACCGCTACCGCTCGACTTGAAGGGATAACTAAAGCAGCACAAGAGTTATGTTTAACGCAATCTGCTGCCAGCCAATCACTAAAAGAGCTGGAGAGTATTTTAGGTTATGAGTTATTTAGTCGTTTTGGCCGAAAACTAGCGATCAACGAGCAAGGTAAAGACTTACTCAATAAAGCCAACCAAATGCTGGCCTTGCAAGCTCAAATTCAGCAACCACAAAATAATACCCTACAAGGGGTTTTGAATGTCGCGGCAAGTGTCACGATTGGCTCTTATGTTATGCCTGAATTATTGGCCAACTTTGTTGAAAAACACCCTTTAGTCGAGCCAAAGTTGTTTATCAGTAACTCTGAAGGCGTTATTGCCAGATTAATGGCTGGACAAGCGCATATAGGGCTTATTGAAGCCCCCATCAGTCATCAGCAATTACTTATTTCACCTTGGTGTGATGATCAACTAGCCATTTTTTGTAGTCAACATCACCCCTTGGCTGAGCAAGAAAAACTAACTATCAAGCAAATGTCAGCGCAACGTTGGATATTGCGAGAGCATGGCTCAGGTACTCGCTCGGTGTTTATCTCAGCAATGCAACAGCAAGGTGCCACGGTTAACAATAGTATGGATTTAGCCAGACAAGAAGCGATAAAGCAAGCCGTTAAGGCCAAGTTGGGATTAGGGGTGTTGTCATATTTATCAATAAAACAAGAATTAACATTTGGCCTATTTAAACAACTGCAGACACCGTTAAATTTAAATAGGCAATTTTCTATTGCTCAATCAAGACACTTTACTAACAATCCGCTAGTACAAGCCTTTCATGAGTTTTTAGTAGTAACTACCACATAAGATCATCAGGAATTTGATAATCCGCATAGGGATCATCTTCATCTACTTGTTCATCTGCCACTTTATCATTTTGAACTAACACGACCTGAGCATTTAATTCAGCTAGCTTTTCTGCTGTTTCACGGGTAACAATATAAGTGACATCATCTAAGCCACACAGTGATAACCGACCATTAACCAGCGCCCTGTGGGTAATAGCATCTAATGGTAATTTTTTTATTTTGTTATCAAAGGTGTAATTATATTCATTATCACCTGCAACATTTTTGATCTGGTGATGGGTTAAAATTTGTTTGATGCGCAACACCTGCTCTTTATCAGCAAGCTGCTGTTTTTTCTGCTCATTTAAAGCATCGTCTTTGGCTTGTTTTTCTAGCTTCGCTTTGGCTAAGTCTTGTTTTACTTGTTCTTGTAGTGTTGCGTCATGCTGAACACCACTGCGCTTTTGTTTGTTTTTTTTGCGTTTATCGGCATTAGCCTGACGGGTTTTTTGTTTGGTTGTTAAACCTGCTTTAAGCAGTTGCTCTTGAAGTGATGCCATGAAAATTTATCAATGAAAATTAATTTGTCGTTATTCTAGCAATAAAAAATCACCAGAAAAAGCTTTGCTGAATATCTGACGATTATATATTTGCTTAGAGCGCCGTTTGCTCAGCGATTCATTGATAACGTGACTTAACTTTAGCTTAAAGTTTTTATCACAAGGTCGCCGAGGTCGCAGCTCGGTGATCAGCTGTTACAAGTTACTTAACCAAACTAATGTTTTTATCTGTTGTAGCCTTGGCAGTGCTGTCTTTAGGCTCAACAAAAACATCTTTAGTGATTGACTGGCCATTTTTATATCGGTGATAAGAAATTTGCTTTAGATCCAGCAGCTGACCAAATTGAGTAAAAGCGTCAAAATCTTCTTTCGTAAAGGTTTTCTGCTTTTTAGCTAACAAACCATCAACATACATGGCATCACCATTAATATTGCAATTAGCAATAGCAGAATACGGCTGTCCATATTCTTCAACCTTTAAAGCGCGTACCATTTTTACTTCGAAGATCCATTCTCCTATTTTTACATGTTTGGACATTGAATCTGACACTTAAAACCTCGAAAACATAGGGCTGATATACTATTATAGGCCAGCATTCTAACATTTGGTTAACCTTTAAATCTAAATAAATCTGAGTTTTTTTCTTTATCAAGCGAAAACATACGCTTAACTTTTAAGCGTCTCACTCTCGCAATAAAAAACAAAACTTTCTCAGTTTCCCCTTATCGGGTACTCTAACAACATGGTAATTTCATATTTTCAAACAAGATGATAAAAAAAATAATAATCGCTGTTTTATTAGTTAGCTCCTTAATATTAGCTTCGGGGGCAACTTGGCTGTATAGCAAAGTTGATAGTGCTTTACCGATACTTAACGGCAAAGAAACCGTGTTCGGATTAAAAGCAACGGCCATTGTTGAACGAGATAACCAAGGCATAGTTACTATTAAAGCTAAAAGCCGCTTAGACGTCGCGGTTACATTGGGCTTTGTTCATGCACAAGAGCGTTTTTTTCAAATGGATTTATTAAGGCGCAACTCGGCAGGTGAGCTTTCTAGCCTTTTTGGCGCCTTAGCACTTGATTATGACAAATCAATTAGACGCCACCGTTTTAGAGAAAGAGCACGAGCAATAGTTAACGCCCTACCTAAAGAACAAGGTGAATTACTTAAAGCCTACACTCGCGGTGTTAACCAAGGTTTGATGTACTTAGGCACCGAACCTTTTGAATATATATTGCTGCAACAAGATCCTGTTCAATGGCGTGAAGAAGATTCAGTGCTCGCTGTTTTTAGCATGTATATTGATTTGCAATATCATGATGGGCAACGAGAACGCTCACTGGGTTTAATGAAGGCTATTTTAAGCGCTGATGTTTATGCCTTTTTAGATCCTAAAGGCAGTGTTTGGGATGCTGCCATTGATAATAGCCAGCATCTGTCTGCACCTATGCCCGTTAATGCTTGGCCTGCCGCCTCAGCGTCAGTGATAAAAAATGACGCACCCCCCACGATTAGCGACAATTTATCTAGCAACAAATTCTTTCGCGGTAATCTATTTAGCAATAATATCTTTAGTAACAAGAATGACCAAGCAGATGAATTTCCGGGATCAAATAACTGGGCTATTTCAGGTAATATCAGTAGTACGGGCAGCGCTATTGTTGCCAATGATATGCACTTAGGCATACGCGTACCTAATACTTGGTTTCGTGCCCGTTTTGAATATCTTCAAAATAATAAACAAGTGCATGTTACCGGGGCAACATTACCCGGCACGCCCAACATGGTTATTGGTAGTAATGGCAAAATAGCTTGGGGGTTTACCAATAGCTATGGTGACTATAGCGATGTTATTGTTTTACAAACCTCCAGTGACGGTAGCAAGTATTCAACGCCAGCAGGGGAAATCCCCTTCACTTTTAATCAGCAAGTTATCGCTATAAAAGGTGAAAAACCCGCTGAAATTACCATTAAAGAAACGATATGGGGTCCTGTTATTGGTGAGAACCATCAAGGACAATCATTAGCTTACCGCTGGGTTGCCCACGACAAACAAGCCGTTAATTTAACCGCTACTGAATTAGAATTAGCACAAAGTGTTGAGCAAGCCTTTGATATTGCGGCACGCAGCGGTATTCCCTCACAAAATATGGTGGTGGGTGATAAGTCAGGTAATATAGGTTGGACTATTATGGGGCCAATCCCCAAAAAAGTAGGCCATATTGGTGAAACGCCTACCTATTGGCATACTGGAAGTCATGGCTGGCAAGGTTATTTAAGCGCAGAGCAATATCCAAAAATACTCAACCCAGCAGATGATCGTTTATGGACGGCAAATTCTCGCGTTGTCGGCGGCGCATCGCTGGAGAAAATTGGTAATGGCGGTTATGCACTAGGTGCTCGCGCTGGACAAATTCGTGACGATTTATTGGCGCTGACACACTTTGATGAAAAAGCGCTACTCGCGGTAGGCTTAGATGACCGAGCCTTGTTTTTACAGCGCTGGCAAGATTTTTTATTAACACAAGTGCTTACTGAGCAAGCCATGACCACGCACAGTGACTTTAGCCAAGTAAAAAGTATATTACAAACAACAAAACCGTTAAGAGCCAGTGTCGACTCGGTTAGTTATCGTTTAGTGAGAAATTTTCGACTTAATGTTCGTGATTTGGTGTTTAGTGAATTAAATACCACCTTAGCCAAACTAGACGATGGCTATAAATTTCGTAGTATTCGTCATCAAGTTGAAACACCGTTATGGCAGCTTATTAACCAACAAAACAACAATTTTTTAATGCGTCCATTAGCTTCATGGTCGGCAGTGTTTAATCAAGCACTACAAAAGACCATTGAAGAGATGAAAACAACCGCAGACGAAAAACAACAACCACTAAGCACTGCCACTTGGGGTCAGCAAAATACTAGCTCAATTCGACATCCGTTAAGTAAAGCGGTACCTTTTATTGGCCAATGGTTAGACATGCCAGCCAATCCGTTATCAGGTGACAGCTATATGCCGAGAGTACAAGGTAAAGCCTTTGGGGCATCAGAGCGCATGGTGGTATCACCGGGGCATGAAGCAACAGGAATATTTCACATGCCCACCAGCCAAGCGTCCCATCCTTGGAGCCCTTATTATGGCAAAGGTCATAGTGATTGGGAGCAAGGCATAGCCTCACCTTTTTTACCGGGTGAAACTAAATATAAATTAACCTTACTCAGCTATTAGCTACGAGTTTCGAAGCGAATAAAACATAAGCTTAATAATAAAGTAACTGTTCACCACCGAGGCGCGATGCTCCACAGAGGGCTCTTCGAGCCTACACCGAGTCTCTATTATACTCGGTGCGCTCTGTGGTAAATATTTTAAAGCTGAATAAGTACAAAGCAGCACAAGCAACACAAGCAACACAACAAAAATAACAAGGAAAAACATGACCATATTAATTTGCTGTTTATTTATCGCAACGCTACTACCCATACTGGCAAAAGCCCCCGTTGCTTATGCTATGCATCAACTGGGCGGCTATAATAACTATCACCCGCGTGAGCAACAAAGTAAGCTCACTGGCTTTGGTGCCCGTGCTTTAGCCGCACATCAAAATGCTTTTGAATCATTAATTATTTTTGCTCCTGCGGTATTATTAGCGATTATCACCCAAAATATAGGCGAGAATATAGTCTTACTCGCTGTGGTACATGTATGTGCTCGATTAACCTATAACATTTTATATTTAGCCAATATTTGCATGTTACGTAGTCTGGTTTGGTCCGTGGCAACGATAAGTAGCTTTGCCATTATCTACTTGTGTATCCCTTAATGTTAACTGACGAGTAAAAATGATCTAAAGAAAGTGTTGACAGAATTTAGTCAAGCTCGCTAGAGTAGCCGGTCTAGTGAGTATTAATACCAAGTTGATTAAGTTAAAACCTTCCATCTGGAAGGTTTTTTCTTGAACAGAAAATGTAAATTGCGAAATAGGAAAGCACAGTGAGCGAAAAATTAGATTTAAACGAAATACGTAAAGAAATAACCAGCTTAGATAAAGAACTATTAGCTTTATTTGCTAAACGTCGCGCACTCACACTTAACGTCGCCAAAAGTAAAGTACAGCAGGTTCGCCCTATTCGTGATCAGCAACGTGAACAAGAACTGCTCATTCGCTTAGTAAAGCAAGGTAAAGAGTTAGGTTTAGACGCCCATTATGTGACCAGTATTTTTCAAACCATCATTGAAGACTCGGTATTAAACCAGCAAGCTTATTTGCAAACCCTAACCAACCCAAACATGCAAACGCCAACGGTGAGCGTGGCTTTCCTAGGTGATAAAGGCTCATACAGTTACTTAGCCAGTCATCGTTATTTCTCGCGACGCGCTGAAAAAATCATTGAATCTGGCTGCCAAAACTTTAGCGATATTTTACAGCAAGTAGAATCTGGTCAAGTAGACTACGGCATGTTGCCTATTGAAAATACTAGCTCAGGCAGTATCAATCAGGTTTACGATTTACTACAACATACCAACTTATTTATTGTCGGTGAAATTACTCAGCCAATAGAGCATTGTTTGTTAACCGCGGTTAATACCAGTTTAGATAAAATCAAAACTATTTATGCTCATGGCCAACCTTTCGCCCAATGTAGTAATTTTTTAGATAAGCAAAATGATATTCGTATTGAATACTGTGACAGCACCGCCGATGCGATGGTGCAAGTGTCTGAGCTAAAAGATGAAACTATTGCGGTAATCGGCAGTGAAGAAGGTGGGCAATTATATCAGTTGCAAGCACTTGAAAAATCAATCGCCAATCAAAATGAAAATCACTCGCGCTTTATTCTTGTCGCGAGAAAATCCGTTGATGTCGCAGAGCAAATTCCCGCAAAAACCGCCATTATTTTATCGACGGGTCAAAAAGCTGGTGCTTTAGTTGAGTGTTTACTCGTACTCAAAGAGAAAGGCATAAACATGTGCAAACTTGAATCTCGCCCCATTCAAGGTCGCCCATGGGAAGAAATGTTTTATATTGACGTGGAAGCAAACTTAAAAAACTTTGCCTTGCAAGAAGCTATCAGTGAAATTACCGAGCACACTAATTTTATTAAAGTGTTAGGTTGTTATCCTATTGAACATATCAGCCCCACCAGCGTGCCTAGTAGCGAGATTTAATCCTTATAAGTAAAGCGCGAACAAGTTCCCGCCTACTGTAGGCGGGATTTTAATTGCGCATGTAGACGGGATTTTGATCGCGCATGTAGACTTTCATGTCGCACTTACTTATTTTTTTCACTGCTCAACTTTTCACTATTCAATAACAACTCTTTTTGCTTCGCTGCTATTTCATTGGCAATGGCTTGTGGAGATCCTGTCTTTTTACAAAGCCAATAATAAGCACCCGGTACAATAAACAAGGTAAAAAGACTTGCTAACGAAACGCCTGCAAAAATAACCACACCAATAACCATTCTACTTTCGGCGCCAGGGCCTGATGCCAACACCAAAGGTATAGCACTCGTTACCGTGGTAAAAGTAGTCATCACAATAGGTCTTAGTCGTTGCTGTGCGCCACTAATTAATGCCTGTTCAAAGACAATACCTTTATCGCGAAGTTGGTTAGCAAACTCAACAATTAAAATACCATTTTTCGCCGCTAAACCAATCAACATCACAATGCCAATTTGGCTATATATATTCAAACTCATGCCCATTAATTCAAGACCTGCCAGCGCTCCAACTAATGCTAAGGGTACCGTTAATAATATGACCAAAGGGTGAATAAAACTTTCGAACTGTGCCGATAATACTAAAAAAGTGATTAATAGCGCTAATCCAAAAACCAGTAAAATAGAGCTGCCCGATTCTTTTAACAATAACGACTGACCTTTGTAATCTATTTTCACTTCTTCTGGCAATTGTTGCTCGGCAATGTTTTTCAGAAAATCTAAGGCATCTCCTAACGCATAACCATCCGCTAAATTTGCGGTAATAGTGACACTGCGTAAACGATTGTATCGATTTAATCGTGACGAGGTGGCATTTTCAACAACGGTAATTAAATTAGATAAAGGAATGAGCTCATTTGAACTAATTGAACGCACGTAAATATTGTCTATATCAGCAGGGCTACGGTATTGTTTCTCATCTCCTTCCACAATCACATCATATTCTTCACCACGATCAACAAAAGTAGTCACCCGACGCTGCCCTAACATGGTTTCTAGGGTTTTTGCTATATCACCAACAGGCACACCGAGATCGTAAGCTCTATTACGATCTATTTTCACCATTAACTGTGGGTAGGTTTCTTTATAGTCACTGTTGATAGACGATAAATTAGGATTTTTCTGTGCCTCTTTGATAATAATATCGCGCCATTTTGCCAGTTCACCATAAGTATTACCTTGCAGTACAAAAGCCACCGGTGAATTACTGCCGCCGCCACCAATACCTCTGCGCATCATAGCGAAAGCTCTTACGTCAGTAACATCCTTTAATTCTTTATTTATTTTACCTATAAATTCGAAGGTATCAAAACTGCGTTCGCCCCAATCAGGCATACCAACAATGGCAATGCCCCCTGTACCACCAAAGCCTGGCACTCGCACAAGAACTCGGTCAAGTTCATCACGTGCTTTATAGGCTAATAACTTTTCTTCAATTTGTTGCATATTTTTAACATTATTTTCATAACTTGCCCCTTCGGCACCTTGCATAATAATAAACAAATTACCTCGGTCTTCTTTGGGGGTGTATTCTGATGGTAATTGCATAAACAACAAATACACCGCCAGCAATGACATCGCAATAATGCTAATAATAAGTAGCGGTTGATGAATACTTTTTGCTAAAGCTCGACCATAAGCCACTTCAAAACTAGCAAATTTTTTATCTAGAAACTGACCAAAAGAAGAACTACGCTTGCGATGCTGCAACATTTTAGAGCACATCATCGGCGTTAGTGATAAAGCGGTAATACTTGAGAATATAACGGCCGCGGCAATCGCAATGGCAAATTCAGTAAATAAGCGGCCAACATTGCCCGACAAAAACACTAAAGGCACAAATACCGCCACTAACACTAATGTGGTGGCAATAACCGCAAAAGCGACTTCCCTGCCCCCTTCGAAAGCTGCCATTAAAGGATCTTGGCCATTTTCAATGCGACGGTAAATATTCTCCAACACCACAATGGCATCATCAACCACTAGGCCTATAGCTAAAACAAGTGCTAATAAGGTCAGTAAATTAATAGAAAAACCAAACCAAGATAAGGTCATCATTGAGCCAATTAATGCCACTGGTACCGTAACTGCAGGAATAAGTGTTGCTCGTACATTACCCAAAAATAAGAAAATAACTAACACAACCATCAACATGGCAATAATTAAAGTGTTATAAACTTCGTCAATAGAGCCTTGTATGAACACAGAGCTATCATAACTATTAGTGATCGTTGTGCCCGTTGGTAATGAATTACGCAGCGAAATCATCTCTTGGCGCGCTGATTTTACCACCTCTAAAGTATTGGCTTTTGACTGCTTAACAATGCCTAGCCCGACCATGTTTTTGCCGTTGCCGCGGAACATATTTTCATCATCTTGGGCGTCAACCTTGACTTGGGCAATATCACCTAAACGTACCAGTGAATTATCTTTTGCCCGGGTAATAACCATATTAGCAAAGTCTTGCGCTGTTAAATAACTACGCTGTACTCGAATAGAAAAATCTCGATCGGTAGACTCCACCCGCCCTGCTGGTAATTCAATATTTTCGCTACGTAACGTTGATTCTATATCTTGCACTGTAACGTTTCTAGCCGCCATAGCAACGCGATTTAATGATATTTTCATGGCGTAGGTACGACCGCCACCCACGCGCACTCGGGCAACACCATCAACGACAGCAAACCTATCGACAATATAACGATTAGCATAGTCCGTCAGCGCTAACGTAGACATACTGTCACTTTGCAACACAAACCAGACAATAACACTTTCATCATCATTGGCTTTAAACACTTGTGGCGGATCAGCCTGCTCTGGCAAGCTACGTAAAGCGCGAGAAATTCTATCTCTGACATCATTAGTGGCGGCGTCAATATCGCGGTCTAAGTTAAATTCAATGGTGATATTTGAGCGCCCGACCCGAGAATTAGAGGTAATGGTTTTAACACCTTCAACACCACTGATTCTATCTTCAAGCACTTGGGTAATTTTTGTTTCAACTATCGCTGCTGAAGCACCAGGATATGAGGTATTAATACTGACTACAGGTGGGTCAATATCAGGATATTCTCTTAAAGGTAAAAATAAAAAAGCAACAATGCCAAAAGTGATAATCAATAAATTAATTACCGTGGCAAAAACAGGTCTTTTGACCGAAAGATCAGATAAGATCACTGGTCTTTCTCCTCAAGGCTTTTCCCCTCAAAGCTTGAATCCTCAAGATTTGAATTTTCAAGCGGGTTTATTATTTTTACTCTCGCCCCATCTCGTAATTTCAACGCCCCTTCTATAACAATAAGCGCTTGTTGGTTAACTCCCGCCAGTACTTCAACAACGCCGGGTAGGCGGCGACCAATAGTAATACTTTTTCGAACAGCCGTTGGCTCTTGCGGGTTGTCATTATTAATAATGAAGACAAAATGTTGATTTTCTATTGGAATAATCGCACTTTCAGGCAATTGCAACAGTGTTTCAACCTGCCTTACCACCTCAATATTAAGTAACATACCGGGGCGTAAAGCTAAGCTTTCATTGGGAATTTCTACACGTACTTTCAGGGTACGTGTTATCGGGTTAATTCGGGTATCAATTGAGCTTATTTTTCCCAAAAATTGTTGGTTTTTATAGGCACTATTAAGTGCTATGACCGATTGCCCGCGCTTAATGGTGGGTAAAAATCGCTCTGGTAAGGTAAAATCAACTTTGATCAACGATAGATCATCAAGGCTGGTAATAACATCACCGGCGTTAATATAGGCGCCTAAACTCACATCCCTAAAGCCTAATACGCCATCAAAAGGAGCCTTAATACTCAAATCATTTAATTTAGTGCGCGCACTTTGTAACTGCGCAGCAATGGCTTTAGTTTGTGCCTCTTGTTGATCAACCAATGACCTTGACGTTGCTTTTGAGCTTAATAATTCTTGAAAACGGTTTAACTGCGCCATAGATTCAGACAAATTGGCGGCCAATTCACTGACTTTTGCTAATTCTTCTTGATTGTTTAGACGAACTAACACATCACCTTGCTTAACTAATTGCCCGTCATTAAAAAAAATCTGCTCTATCAAGTCAGAATACTTACTGGTAATAAACACTTGTTCATTGGCCCTAGCCGTACCAATAGCCTCAATACTGTCTTTGAAATCAGCCAGTTTTGCCGTGGTTACTTTCACTGAAACTATCCGTTGAAATTTTTGTTGCTTTTGTGCTGTTTCAGGCCACTGTAAATAAACCAGCAGACCGATAATAAAAAACAATATAAGAAGTAACGGTAAACGGTTCGTTATAGCATTGCCATTAGACATAGATGAATAATCTCAACTTTTTAGACTTATATAGGGGGGAGAAATAAAACATTAACATTATAGCGTAAAGCATTACACGTATCATTTACCTGCGCCGCAATTTATCTTAAAATATCAACAATTAACCGCAAATAGAGATCGTATTTTGAATAAACTCGCTGTTTTAGCCTTCGCCCTATTAGTTTTTTTTAGCACTATGCTTTGGTATCTAGCCAGTGGTTCATTAAATGAATACCTAAAAAGCCAAATTCAATTACAGGGCCAATACTATAGCCAGCAAGCAACTCAGCTAGCTATCGCTGATTTTTCAGCTAACTCAGGTATTGGCGCGTTTAAAGAAGCAACATTAACTAACCCTGACGGTTATCAAGCAAAGTACGCACTACTTATCGATAGCGCCAATATTGAGCTCGCGACACCACAAAGCGCTGCGGCGACTCAAAATGCAGCGGCGACTCAAAATGCAGCGGCGGTTCAAAGCGCTTCACCTTTTAAAGAAAATCAGGCTTTTATTACCACGGTTCAACAACTCACCATTAATAAACTTACCCTAAACAGTGAATATACCTCGGCGACAGAAAATAATATCGCCGCATTAATAACGCTCATTAAAAACCAATTAGCACAAGACTATCCAGAATTATACCCTGCCATAAGCGCAAAGCTATACGCGCAGAAGAACCCGCAATTAAATGCACAAACCTACGCACAAACCCATCCGCAGGCGGGGCCTATTATTGAGCATAAAAAAGCTAAAAAGAAACGTGGCAAAGTGCAAGCTAAAATAAAGATACATGCTATTACCATCAATACCTTAGTGCTAAACAATACTCATCATGGCATGACTAAAACAATGCAACTAAATAACCTACAGCTTGCAGCTATCGGTGGTGAGCAAGGTATTGTTGCTAATCAAATTGGCGGCGAATTGTTACTCTCGTTATTAAATTTATCTCAACAAGGTAACTAATCTTATCTCGTAGAATAAGCTTAAATATAAACAGCCCATAACCATAATTATGACTATAAGAACTATAAAAGTAAGAGCTATAATAAGAACTATAAAAATAACAACCATAATAATAAGGAATATTCAATCGTGCCCCCATTGAAACTTGTTCATCGTCCACTGCCAGCGCTATTAACTCTTGGCTTATTCATCTTTACTCAATTTTCTATAGCGACAGAATTTGAAATAATGCCCATAGTGGGCAATACCTTCAGCCCTGACTTAGAAAGTAGCGATAACACCACTACACTCGCCACAACCGATGAACAACATCTAGGGGTAGCTTTTTCTTGGCGAGACTCTCCAACAGGTCAAGGGCAAATTCTAGTTAACTATATTGCTCGAGATGTTACTGATCAGGATAGCCAAGCAATACACGCTTTTGACACACTTTATACTCATTTCAGTGGTGTCGCGCTATTTAAAGACAGAGGCTACACCACGACGGTTGGGCTAGGTTTGGGGGCAACTTATTTTAATAGCGACTTTGACTCAGCTGTTTACCCATCATTTACCGCTTCAGTAGGAACACGCTATAACTTTTCCGATAATGTAGTTTTTATTACCGAATTGCGCGCTTATGCGACCTTGATCAAGGAAGATTCATCACTATTTTGCCAAAATGACAGTTGTCTAGCACAGTTTGACGGTGCTATATGGTTTGACAGCCAAATATCTGTTGGCTTAGCTTATGCCTTTTAATAAAGGCTTTGACCCGTTAATGGTTGTTATACCAATAGAGAAAGGCTAATGCTTTTTCAATTCATTAGCCTTTAACAACATGGTTTTGCTTTCCGCTAAAAAGTCATTCGCATAATCACCAAACCAATGCGACACTTGCTTAAACATAGCTACAAACGCTTCTTTATCATTGAGCTCGACATCTTCTAATAACTCTAGAAAACGATAAGCAAAACGTTTCATCATGCTGATATTATCTGGATTAGCAAAAATTATATCTGAATATAAAATAGGATCTTGCGCAAATAATCGACCCACCATAATCAACTCAAGTCGATAAATAGGCGAACTCATGTTGACTAAATTTTCAATATCGACACCTTCAGTCATCAAATGATAACCATAAGCAATGGTAGAAAAATGTCGCATCACCTGCACCATAGACATAGCTTGATCATGCTCATGGGCTGCCACTTGAAAAGTTTTAGCTCCCCACACTTGAAATTGTTTAAGTAACCATTGATATTGTGCTGGTTCGCGGCCATCACAAACAATAATAGTTTGCTTAATGAGCCCGGTAACATCGGGGCCAAACATCGGGTGTAATCCTACTACAGGGCCTTGATGTGCTTTCATCATTTCATATAAAGGCGACTCTTTAACACTGGTAAAATCAGCCAAAATACAGTCATCAGGCAAGTTATTTAAATGATGAATAACCATTGACGTTAATCTAATCGGCACAGCAACAATAACCAGACTAGCATCCGCTAAAATAGCGTCACTGTTCGGCCAATCATCTTGCTCAATGATGGCAACTTGATAGCTAGAGCGCTTAAATAAATCAACAAAAACGCCACCTAACTGCCCTTTACCACCAACCACCACCACCTTTTTACAATTAGGATTAACACATTGATAACCACTAGCATCTTGACTGACATAAGAGTCACGCATCAAGCGGCGTAAAACATCTTCAATCAAATCGCCACTAAGGCCTGCTTTTTCAGCCTCTGCTCGTCGCTTACTGATTAACGTTGCTTCTCGCTCTGGCGCAAAAATAGGCATGCCTTGGGTGCTTTTTAGCTCCCCCACTTTCGTGGTTACCGTTAAACGTTTAGCCAGCAAGGTCACTAGTTGACTATCAATGTCATCAATCTCATCACGTAACGCTTTAAGATTGTCGTCAAAATCACTCATAATTTCTCTTAAAATTTATCTAGCCTATCACACGGGATTTTAGCGCTTTATTCAATAAAGTATCGGCTTCAGCAAACAAGGTTTTAGTCGCCTCTAAATCAATACAAGCATCGGTAACTGACACGCCATATTCCATATCAGCAATCGCTAAATCACTACTTTGATTACCGGCCTTAATATTACTTTCCAGCATGATACCAATGATTGATTTATTGCCTTCAACAATTTGATTAAAGACATTAGTCGCTACTAATGGTTGACGGCGATAGTCTTTATTAGAGTTACCATGACTACAATCAACAACAATGCCCGGCTCTAAACTATGCTTGGCGAGCACCTGTTCACAATCACTTATATTAACACTGTCATAGTTAGGTTGTTTACCACCGCGTAAAATAACATGACCATCAGGGTTACCCGAGGTTTTAATTAAAGCCACTTGTCCTTGGCGATTAATGCCCATAAAGCGATGTGGCGACGCCGCAGATTGCAAGGCGTTAATGGCCACATCTAAACTGCCATTAGTGCCATTTTTAAACCCTATCGGCATAGATAAGCCACTGGCCATTTCTCTATGGGTTTGTGACTCAGTAGTACGTGCACCAATAGCAGACCAACTAAATAGCTCGGCTAAATATTGTGGGCTAATAGGGTCAAGCGCTTCTGTAGCAAGTGGTAAGCCTAATTCGGTTAGATAAATTAACAGTTCACGCGCTTTTCTAAGCCCCGCTTCCACATCAAAAGAGCCATCCATGTGTGGATCATTAATAAGCCCTTTCCAACCAACGGTGGTACGCGGCTTTTCAAAGTACACTCGCATAACAATGTATAACGAGTCTTGATATTGATCATGAAGTTTTTTCAATTCTCGGGCATATTCTTTAGCTGCTTCAACGTCATGCACTGAACAAGGGCCACTAATCACTAATAAACGCGGATCACGCTTGTGAATAATATCGGCAATAATTTTACGAGCAGACTTTACAAAAGCTCGGCTTGGCTCTTTTAATGGCAACTCTTCTTTAAGTTGCTCAGGCGTTATTAATACATGCTCTTCATTGACATGAATATCATTTAAGGTACTTTTATGAAGTACAGTTTCAGCAGTTAACGTTGCCATAATTTATTCCTAATAGTTAATACTTTTTAACAAAAAGCTTGAAAATGCGCAGCATATAATAAGATTTACAGAAGATATTGAAAAGGTCAAAGTGCACTTTTAAAGGGGCACAGCTGAACCAAAAATAAAAACTCAAAATCGTAAAGATTTAATTACGCGATTTGTAAGGTTATTTTTACATATAAATTTAATTGAGTACAGTATCTTTTTAAGAAAAATTAAAGCAACAAATCCACCGTAACATAACTGTAATAAATCATTCATTTAACTGTCACATAAAATTTCTACACTGTGCCCACTTTAATAAAACATTAATAACTCTCAAAAACTTAACAAGTGAGAATAATATGAACAACATGATGAAAAGCACTTTAACAAAAACAATAATAGGCCTATCAGTAGGCACTGTTGCTTTACTAAGTAGCGTTGCAAATGCACAAGGAAATAGTCGTGACACCATTACTGCCGTGGGTTCTTCAACAGTATACCCATTCTCAACCGTAGTCGCTGAACGTTTCGGTAAAAAAACTGACTTTAAAACACCAAAAATTGAATCTACAGGTACTGGCGGTGGCATGAAATTATTTTGTGCCAGCAACGCTATTGATACGCCTGATTTATCAAACGCTTCACGTCGCATGAAAAAAAGCGAATTTGATATGTGTGCTAAAAATGGTGTTACCAGCATCACTGAAGTACTTGTTGGTTACGATGGCATTGTAGTAGCCAACTCAAATGCTAGTAAAATCATGAACATTACGCGTAAAGAGTTATTTTTAGCATTAGCTAAAGAAGTACCTGCCAAAGATGGCAGTGAAAAACTAGTGGCTAACCCATATAAATTATGGAGCGACATCAACCCGACGCTACCAGCCAATAAAATTGAAGTATTAGGTCCACCGCCAACGTCAGGTACTCGCGATGCTTTTGCTGAATTGGTACTAGAAGGCGGCTGTAAAAAATTCCCTTGGATAAAAGCCATTAAGAAACAAAACAAGTCTAAGTACAAAGCAATTTGTCATAGCGTTCGTGAAGATCACGCTTATATTGAAGCAGGCGAAAATGATAACTTAATTGTACAAAAACTAACGGCTAACCCTAAAGCGTTCGGTATTTTTGGTTTTAGCTTTTTAGACCAAAACAGCGATACACTACAAGGTTCTGTTATTGATGGTCAAGGACCTGCTTTTGACGCCATTGCTGATGGTTCATACCCAGTATCACGCCCACTATACTTTTATGTTAAAAACGCCCACGTAGGCAAAGTACCTGGAATTTTAGAATTTTTAACAGAATACACCTCAGAAGCGGCAATGGGTGCCGAGGGCTATTTGACCGACAAAGGTTTAATTCCATTAAACGAAAACAAATTAGTTAGTGTTCGTAAAAACGTATTAGCACTTACGCCGTTAGCGTTAAATAAATAACTAACTGCACACTAACAAGTAAAAATAATAGGCGAGAAGAAGTTCTCGCCTTAGTTTTATTATTTTATTAGAAAAACTGGTCTTGAAATATGAATTCATCTTTACTTTTTGTTGTGCTAATTGGCTTAACGCTTTTTAGTTACTGGTTTGGACTAAAGCGCTCGTTAAAAGTTGCTGGCGGTCCTGAACATAAAAAAGATCTAACCTGCTTACCTGAGCAGTTTGGTTTGTTAACCGCCATGGTGTGTGGTTTACCGGCACTAATCACACTGTTAATTTTTAATAGTGCTGAGCAGCTGGTAATAGAGCAACTACTCACCTTGACATTACCCACCAAGATACAATCACTCTCAAGTATTGATTTAGGTTTATATCTAAATAATATTCGCTCAATAGCTTCCTCAGAAACAACACCTGCCTTACTTAAAACAATAGCAACTCAAGGGCTAGCGTTACAAACCAGTGCCAACATAGCATTGCAAGGCCAATACAACGCAGCATTAACCTTACAAACACTCAATCAACAAGCAACGTGGTTAAGAACCGCTTTAGTGTTAATCATTGCTGTGGTTAGTATTATTGTACTGGTGAGAAAATTTAGCCTTACTTATAAGGCACGTCAAAAGTCTGAAACCATTATTCGCGCGCTATTGGTGGCTTCATCTGCCATTGCCATTTTAACCACACTGGGTATTGTTGTTTCGGTACTATTTGAATCTATTAACTTTTTCAAGAGTGTTTCCCCTGTTGAATTTATGTTTGGTACTCAGTGGAGCCCGCAAACGGCGATGCGTGTTGACCAAGTAGGCGGCTCGGGCGCTTTTGGCGCGATACCTTTATTTGCTGGTACCATGTTAATTACTTTTATTGCCATGATATTAGCCGTGCCTGTCGGTTTAATGATAGCCATTTATTTATCTCAATATGCTAGCCCGAGATTACGCAGTATTGCTAAACCCATGTTAGAAGTACTAGCAGGCATTCCAACCGTAGTTTATGGTTTTTTTGCGGCGTTAACCGTGGCACCCGTCATTAGAAACGTCGGAGAATCTTTTGGTTTAAGTGTCGCCTCAGAAAGCGCCTTGGCCGCAGGCTTAGTTATGGGCACTATGATTATTCCCTTTGTTTCATCATTATCAGAAGATGCCATCAGCGCAGTGCCAAAATCATTAAAAGAAGCGTCATTAGGTATGGGCGCCACACACAGCGAAACCGTGGTTAATGTTTTACTGCCTGCTGCGTTACCGGGTATTGTCGGCGCCATTTTATTAGCGGTTTCACGGGCTATAGGCGAAACCATGATAGTAGTCATGGCAGCGGGCATGGCGGCCAATTTAACCGCAAATCCGCTCGATTCAGTCACAACAGTCACCGTGCAAATAGTCACTTTACTGACTGGCGATCAAGAATTCGATAGCCCTAAAACATTAGCCGCTTTCGCTTTAGGCTTAATGCTCTTTATCACCACACTTGGCTTGAATATTTTAGCGCTGAAAGTCGTTCGTAAATATAGAGAGCAATATGACTAAGTCAATCAACAACTCAACAATGGACAACACTATGTCTAAAGCCACGCTGTCTGCAAACACAGCATCTACGACCGACAAGGTCGCTTTAAGTCTTAAAAAGCGCCATCAAAAAGAAAAGCTATTTAAAAGCATGGGGCTTTTTGCCGTACTTTTTGGTTTTATGTTGGTCGCTGTTTTAATTACAGATATTACCTCAAAAGCTTTACCCGCGTTTCACCAGCACTGGGTAAAGCTTGATATAAACTATAAAGCGAGCTGGTTAAATGTTGACGACTCATCGGCGAGTAGTTCGTTAACTAAACAACTCAAAACCGCTAATTATCGTAAAGTATTGAAAAAATCTGTTGAAGAAATGTTTTTATCAACAGGTACAGAAAAGTTTAGCCGCAAAGAAAAGCGTAAGCTATTTAAGCTATTCTCAACCAATGCCGAATTTACTATTAAGGACGACTTACTTGCTTCACCTGAACACCTTAATAAACAAGTCAGTGTTTGGGTTAGACTTGATGACGATGTTGACAGTTACCTTAAAGAAGACTTTCCTGTCGGCGAAGCGGGTCTGCGCATTAACAAGCAGCAAGCGCAGTGGTTAGTACAACTAAACCAGTTACCAGCAAAAGATCAAGCTGTTAAAGAGCAACGCATTGAAAGTCGTTTTAATATCAGCTTTTTTACTGCCAGTGACTCAAGAGAGCCAGAGCTTGCTGGTATAAAAGGCGCCCTCATGGGTACTTTATTAACCATGTTTGTTACCTTGTTACTATCGTTTCCATTAGGAGTAGCAGGGGCGCTTTATTTAGAAGAATTTGCGCCAAAGAACCGTTGGACAGACATCATTGAAATAAACATTAATAATTTAGCGGCTGTGCCCTCTATTGTTTTTGGTTTACTGGGCTTAGCGATTATTATCAATGTCTTTGGTTTGCCTCGCTCAGCACCACTAGTAGGTGGTATTGTGCTAACCTTAATGACATTACCCACTATTATTATTGCTAGCCGTGCCGCCATAAAAGCCGTGCCACCTTCTTTAAGAGAAGCCGCATTAGGATTAGGGGCATCAAAAATGCAAGTAACTTTTTCTCACGTATTGCCACAAGCTATGCCGGGAATTATTACCGGTGCCATCATTGGCATAGCTCAAGCGTTAGGTGAAACGGCCCCTTTATTAATGATAGGTATGGTCGCTTTTATTGTTGATGTACCCACCAGTATCGTTGATTCAGCAACGGTTTTACCGGTACAAATATTTTTATGGGCCGATAGCCCAGAAAGAGCGTTTTTAGCAAAAACTTCTGCAGCCATTTTAGTGTTACTAACCCTATTATTAGTGGTTAACATAACCGCAACGGTGTTGCGCTCTAAGTTTGAAAATAAATAAATTTGAGAAAAATAATGAATAACATCGATCTAAAACAAAATGATTTAACACAAATAGAGCTAGCGGAAACGGTTGGTAATATTTATGCTGATAATGCAAAAATGTCAATTCGCAATGCTGATGTTTTTTACGGCGATAAGCAAGCCATTCACAATGTCAGTTTAGACCTAGCACAAAACCAAGTCACTGCGCTTATTGGCCCGTCAGGCTGTGGTAAATCAACTTTTTTACGTTGCTTAAATCGTATGAACGACACCATTGATATTTGTCGTGTTACTGGGCAATTAATGCTTGATGGTCAAGATATTTACCATAAAGACTTAGATCCCGTACTGCTTCGCGCTCGTGTTGGTATGGTGTTTCAAAAGCCAAACCCCTTTCCGAAATCTATTTATGACAATGTCGCTTACGGTGCTCGTATTCACGGCTTAACCAATAATAAAGCTGAATTAGACGAAATTGTGGAAACAAGCTTACAAAAAGCCGGTTTATTCAACGAAGTAAAAGACCGTCTAAAAGAGCCAGGTACAGGCTTATCGGGTGGACAACAACAACGTTTATGTATTGCTAGAACCATAGCCGTTAGCCCAGAAGTCATTTTAATGGACGAACCAGCGTCGGCGCTTGACCCTATCGCTACCGCCATTATTGAAGAGTTAATTGATGAGTTAAAAGAAAAATACACTATTGCTATTGTTACCCATTCAATGCAACAAGCCGCACGTGTTTCACAGCACACCGCATATTTTCATCTGGGTAAATTAGTTGAAATGGGTAAAACTGAAGATATTTTCACCCGCCCAAGTCACAAATTAACTGAAAACTATATCACTGGCCGCTTTGGTTAAATGGAGAATAATATGACCACTCAAGACAATACGGATAAACCCGCAGGCTTCACCACCAAACTACATTTAGATAAGCATATATCACGTCGATTTAACGAAGAATTAGAGCAAGTAAGAACCCTAGTGATGAACATGGGCGCTTTAGTTGAACAACAAGTTAACGATGGCCTAAGTGCAGTATTGAATGCCGATTCAGCGCTAGCCACCAAGGTGATAGAGCGCGATCAAGAGGTTAACTCTATGGAATTAGAAATTGACGAATATTGCACACAAATTCTAGCCCGACGTCAACCTGCTGCCAGTGATTTACGTTTATTAGTCAGTGTGCTTAAAAGTATTACCGATCTTGAGCGTATGGGTGATGAAGCGGTTAAGTTTGGTAGAAATGCCATCAAACTGGCCAGAGATAACTTTGCTGAAGAAGAAGGTTCAAGACCACTCGTTGAATTAAGGCATTTGGGTAAGCATGTAAGTGAAACCTTGCATAATGCCCTGATAGCTTACGCAGAAATGGACGTTGCCGCGGCATTAGAAATTATCAAAAATGATCAAATCATTGATGAAGAGTTCGACAATATTTCTCGTTTGTTGGTCACTAAAATGATGGAAAACCCACGAGAAATTAAAAATGCTCTACGCGTTACCTGGTGTGCCCGCGCACTAGAACGTATTGGTGATCACACCACCAACTTATGTGAATATATTGTTTATTTAGTTGAAGGCAAAGACGTTCGCCATACCACTATTGAACAACTCAAAGCGACCATGAAATACTAGCCTTGCTTTGAGGCTGTAAAAAGCTGTGTAACTGCCAGTTTTAAATAAAGCTCTTTAGACGGTCTTCGAATTCAATCATAAATCGATTCAAGGCCACTTTCCAATTTCTTATTGGCATCGTCCATTTTTTGGATGCCGCCTCTATCGCAAGATAAACGCTTTTAGAAAAGAAACAGATTTTGTAACTGCTCCCAGTTTAACTAAAAAGTTAATTACCAAACTAAATCACTGTTTGTTATTTTGTTTCCAGTTAATTGCTTTTTCCCGTGCCAGTTGTTGCATATCTGTTACTTTATCAGCTTCATCAACAATTTCGACTCCTAATAAAGTTTCTATTGCATCTTCTAATGTCACTATACCTACATATTGTTCATAATAATCATGTACAACAAATAAATGCTCTTTACGTTTGATGAACAAGTTCATTAAGTAGTAAACGGGTAAGTTTTCTGAAACAACAAAAACGGGCTTAGTCAGTGTTTCTAAAATCAACGCGTCATTTTGAGCCAAAGAAATTGACTTGAGTATATCTCTAGAAAAAACCACTCCGATAATATTATTGTTTGAATTTTTATAGACGGGTATACGTGAATAGGTAAATATATTTTTTTCATTAATGGTGTTTCCAATAACATTATCGGCATTTAATGAATAAACAACCCCCCTAGGAGTTAGGATATCATGAACACGAACTTGTTTTAGTTGTAAAAGGTTGATGATAAGTTGCTCTTCTTTTTCTTCCAAGATACCGCTTTCCTCACCCATTTCAGCCATAGCAATAATTTCTTCGCGTGTCGGACCTGTTACTTTATTTTTTTGAATGTTTTTGGTGATTAAATTTGAAATACAGATTAATGGATACAATATCTTAACAAGGAAAAAAATAACCTCTGTTGTCGGCCTTGTTAGTGACTTCCAGTAATTTGCGCCAATCGTTTTAGGTATAATTTCAGACACGTATAATATTAATAATGTCAAAACAACCGCGATCATACTCTGCCACTCAATACCAAATAACAGCACAGCTTCAGCACCAACACCAAATGCCCCTAGAGTGTGCGCTATGGTATTAAGGATCAAGATAGATGAAATGGATTGACCGACATTTTTTTTCAAAAATTTCAGCTTTTTTTTGTACTTAGTTTGAGCGCTTAAAGAAGCAACATAGGTAGGAGTGATTGATAAAAATACCGATTCCAGAATTGAGCATAAAAAAGAGATGACCAGTGCCAAAGAAAGATAGAAGAGTAATAATCCCATAAATGGAGCCCCTAATTAACAAAAAAGTTAATTTTGATATAAATATTATTATGGCACATTGACGCTAAAAGTGTGTGGATAGGAGATGACTATAAAAATGCCAATTCACTGATATACATCACACGCAAGCATGCTCAACTTAACAAAGACTATTGTAGCTTCACTTTTACCAAAATAAACGAGTGATTCACTTAATTTCCTGTTAAGGGCTTTTGCCTATACATTATTTGCATCAATCGCCGTACTTTAAAAACAATATATCTGATTTACAACTATAGGTCTTATTGTCTAGCTTCCAAAAAAATGTAGTTTCTAGGGATGCCATATCCATGGATAAGTAATTCAAATGTGATGTTATTCGGTCACGTAAAAAAACAATATTTCTTTTTAGTTTCCAGCTATTTGACATATCTGTTTCATCCGTCAAAACTAAGAAAAACCGATTAGATGCATCAAATCTTGCTGCACCTTGATTTTCGTAAAGCCATTTTTTTAACTCTGCAGGAGCATTTTCTGCTTCTTGAATTATTTTCCTTTTTTCTTGCTTTAACGTAGCAATGAACTCTTTAGCTTCGGCTCTTTGATCCTCTGACACTTTGCCATATAAATGCAACTTCAATCCCTTATCGTTTAAATCATCGGGAATAAATATTTTGAGCTTTCTGCAAATCCTTTTCAGCATGGTAAGCTCATTACCATAGCCATTATTTTTAAGTTTACTTGCTAGCAGTTGCTCAGGAAAATAAGTCACTTTCAAGTCAAAAGGTATATCGTCAATAAAAAAATCTATCTTTTTTACTAAGCCAACTGTAGGTAAAACAATGTCATGATCTTTGAATAGGTCTTCAATAATGATTGAGGTCCAGTGGTTATACCATGAGTTTAATGTATAGCCACGCAAGCTAGTCAATAAATTTCCTTCAATCTCATCATTAATTTTTTCATAAGATTGAATCTTTTTTACATAATTATTAACGATGTTTTTTTCTAGACTATTCCCAAAAGAACCACCCCAGTCAAAAGACTGCAAACGGGTTAACTGATCCACCAAGTAATCTTGATTATCACTCCGCCCTTCTCTTTCTTCTTGATATTTTTTATTTATATATTCATTAATAATTGAGTCGGTAATCTTATTATTTTCAAAAATATGTCCGAGGTAATCTTTTGACTTTAAGCCATCTAAATCAATATTATGTATCTCACAAAATTCTTCCATTGTCGCTTTGCGCGACATACTTCTTAACTTTAGAAACCGAATCCCCCGATCATCATTCTCGATTAATGGAAAGTCATTATTTCTAAATGCTTTTTCTAATTCAGCAAACGTTAAACTCATCATGCAGTGCCCACTTATTATCTTTTGTAAATATAAATTGTTGAACAAGAATTTTTAGTAAATCAATATCACCAATAACAATTCGCTCAGAGAACACTATTTTCATAATTCTTAGGAATATCTCATTTGTATCCAAAACTTCATCCTCTAACCATTGTGCAATGGTTTTTGAAAATAGTGATATCATTACCTCCCTTGAATCACTTCGATACTTCTTTATAATCTTTGATTTTTTAAAGGTAACTAAAACATCACCTTTTATGGTCCTTGCTCTATTTATTTGCCTAGGAGTAAATGATTTCTGTACAAGCCACTCAAAATCAACTAAATCAAAGCCATTCTTAATACACGCATTTGTTATCGCCTTCCATTCTAATCCTGATAATGAATGATAAGTCAAAGAAAACATCTTTCCTGTTTTCAAAACCCTCCTAATTTCAGCAAATGCCTTATTTATGTCTTGCTCATAAACGGTGTTATTCTTTTTTCTTTCTTTGCTATCAGTGATAACTATTTCATCATCATAGTCAGGTACAAAATTTAGCCAAGAATTCCATATTATACTTTGTTCAAAATACGGGACAGCATCACCATATGGAGGATCGGTAAAAATATAATCAATGCTTTCACTTTCTATATCTAATTTTTTAGCGTCCTGCTTTATGACTCGAAATTCGTTATTGTATTTTATAAGATTCAGGTCAAGCTCGTCAGATTTGTCAAAATAACTTAAATAATCGCTTTTCCCTTTTATAACTTTAACCAACCTATTTTCAAAATATTGGAGAACATTATTTTCAAGATAAGTTTCTCCTGTATAAAACCCTGTCATCCATGCCCCAGGAGCCATATCTCCTCGACTTTTAATTGGAGGAACAAGTCTAGAGCAGTTTGCTAAGTTCGCAGTAAATGCGACTTTAAATAGGTCTTGCTCTTTACCAAAAGAATGCTTTTCTATTAAGGATAATAACTTTGCATGGCATGAGAGAGTACGCTTTGTAAAAACATCAGAGACATTCATTCCCTTTTTCGCAGAGATGCGAGAGTTTACAATTAATGAAGTGACTGGATACCAGTCATCAATTACTTGGGAGGATTCATACTCAATATACTTATTAACATCATCATCAGTTAATTCAATTTCAAGGGCTTTTCTATTACCACTAACTTTATACTTAGCCTTTAGTGGAATGTCATTTTTATCTCTTAAAACAGATGACAATTGTACTGTTTTATTATCGACCTTCCATTTAAACCACTTTTCAACAAACGGTTTAAATTCAGCTCGAATAATATCCCATTGCTGTTTTAGCAACTCTAAATCTACAGCCTTATTTAATAGTTGCTTATTTAAAAAATTAGCTATTGGGTTTAAATCATTAGAAATTATATTACGATTCAAAAGAAATGCTTCACAACAAAATACACCATACCCTGAAAATGGATCAAGAACAGTATCCCCTTCCTTACTATATTTCCTGATAAGTACACCTAGATCACTAGATGGTTTCTTGCCCCAGTATTTGTGCATTTCATAACGATCTCTTTTTTGCTTCAAGTTTGTTATTCCTTCATTTTCATATAATTAGCATTTTGTAATGTGGGGGATAGCATAACTATAAACAGCTAGTAGTTAAGTATTAAACTCTTGCCGAAACATGAGAGGTAAACCCACTGTTGGACTAGGTCACTAAGCACTGCCTATATGATTTTTTATTGAGTTATTTAATTGGTAGGAAGGACTTTAATTGCAAAAAATGCAAAATGTATTCCTAATAACTTTCTTACTAATTTTAGCTAAATTTTATTGCTTTAGTTTACCCAATAATGCTCTTTTTTCAAGACAAACAAGTCTCTACCATCAATTTTTCAAAGTATTTTTAACGATTTCCAAATAAGCTGATTTCAATAGTAATAGATACTATTGCGATTATATAAAATAGGGTTTTCAGAAGTCATCTGTAACACTCCGTGTAGCAGTTTGGAGTAATTTATTGATTTTAAAAGATTGGGTGGCAACCCTAATAGCCACACCTCGGCACATGAGTCGTCTGCTGCGGTTGCTTCCTTCCGGACCTGGCCGAGTTCACAGAGTATCATTGCGAGGGGACCAAAAGGGTCACCATAGTAGGCAAGAACATTATTTAAAAAATTATTCAGGCTTTTGCTTTAAAATCAGTAGAAGAGATAGATAATAAAGCGCGCGAATTATCGCTAAAGGCGCACGTAGATGCAAGCACTAGTTCATCTTTTCAGTTAACTTTATGCTGCTTGTATTTTTTTTGCACAAACATCCGCAAAACTTTCTTTAGCGTTAGCAAGTTCAGTAAGTAAATCAGCTTTTTTTACTGCCACTAATCAACACCATTTTCTTGTTGAGCTAACTCTTCATGCAGCTCTAACAAAACAGATTTCATCACTAATAAGTTATCTTTACCTAAACGCAGTAATAGTTTGTCACTTTCAGGTAACGACTCTAAATCAGCGTCTGAAAATTGGTACATGACACTCGGTCTCACTAATGTCATTGATGGCTTACTCGGTAATTCCATATCTAAAACGCGTGTTATTGCATCTTGTAAGGTTTGGGTAAAGTCATCGTCACCATAACCAAGTTCGCTGTATGCTTCATCAATTAAAGGTTTAACTTCAAAATACCACTGTACTAAGCTTTCGCTGTCCATAGAGCGCATTAAATCGACGTATAAACTAAAACGTCTTGTTGAGCTTTCATCCCATTGCCAAACTTCTTTATTATTTTGTTGGCTGACATTGGCTTGATCTGGAGAAAACTTACTTTTTGGCAAAGTGAAAGGGCTATGCTCGTAGGCAACAACACCTTGGGCAAAGTTATCAGTAAAAACAACAAAGCGTCTGATCATATCTTCATCAATAACCAGTTTTAATAACTCTTTACGCCAAGTGATCTCTGGCAGTTTTATTTTCAACCAATCATCACTTTCATCTAATGAAGGTAATACCGGCTCGATAATGTCAGGCACAAGCTCAACAACTTCCTCTTCAGGCTCTTCATCCTTTAATGCTTCAAAAACAGGCTCAGGCACTATTGCAACTTTTTCAACCTCGGGCTCAACAATTGCCGTTGGCTCTTCTATATTCCCGGTAAACTGCCAAGCGACGCCGATACCTACAATAATGACGATAATAAAAATAATCAGTGACCAAGGGGCTGATTTTTTCGTCATTTGCTCATGCTGTTGCGTTGTGTTTGAATTATTCATGATCACCTGTGCATTATTAATTTTGGCTTAATTTTTTGTAACTATTCACCACCGAGCCGCGATGCTTCACAGAGGGCTCTTCGAGCCTACACAGAGGTTTTATTAATCTCGGTGTAGCCGTAGCAAGGCCTACATGGATGTAGGTCACTTAGGTTATGCATGGAGCATATAACCTGCCTCTGTGTTCTCTGTGGTAATACTTTTAAAGCTGAATAAATACAAATTCTTTTGATTTAAACTGATATTATTTTGGCATTAAAATATGTCGTTTTTGTTGCGCTAATTGTTTTAAATATTGCCACACCGTATCCACTTGTGAAAGGCGTTTGCTTTCTGGATGAGTAACTAAGTAGAAGCTGCGCACTAATTTTACCTCGTTAACACATAACTTAACTAAGCTAGCATCTTGCTCAGCTAAAAAGCAAGGTAAAATACCAATACCTAAACCACTTTTTATGGCATTATATTGGCTGGTAATACTGGTACTTTGAAAACTTGGTGCAATATCTTTACTGAGCTCCTTTACATAAGACAATTGCTCAGTAAATAAAAGGTTATCGACATAACTTACCCATTGATGTTGGGCTAGGCGCTCAAAAATGACGTCATCTGTCAGTGTTTTCAAATAATTAGCGTGGCCATAAAGCTGTAATTGATAATCACAAAGTTTACTAATAATTGTCGAGGTGTTGTTAGGTTTTTCCACCGCAATGGCAATATCAGCCTCATTGCGACTTATTTTAACATCACGGGCAAAGTGGACTAATTCAATGTGAATATTGGGAAAGTTTTGCTTTAGCTCGGCTAAATGGGGAGCAATAAAAAAACTGCCAAAGGCTTCAGTAACCCCTATTCTTACTCGGCCACTGTTAAGGCTTTTTTGCTCTTTAATATCGCTAAAAGCTTGGCTGGCATCAAGCTCCATTCGCCTTGCATATTGCAGCAGTTTATTGCCATCAGCCGTCAGAACATGCCCTTCAACGGTACGGTCGAAAAGTTTCGTTGCTAGGTTTTCTTCCAATTTGTGCAGTCGCCTTGACAGTGTTGAGGCATCAATAGCCAAACGCTTGCCGGCAATCGACAAACGAGTGCAGCGAGCAACTTCTAAAAATACTTTTATATCATCCCAATTCATCATACTAGCCTATCAATGCACAGCCTTAATTGCAAAAACGCAACCTATATTGCATTTGTGCTTATTGCTCAATTATAGCTAAAGGCTTATTTTAGTACCAATTAAATTACTTACTACTTTAAGGCTTACTATGACTATTAAAGAAATCCCTCTGATCATCAATGGTGAAAAAGTTCGCTCAAATAGCGAAAATTGGTTAGATGTATTAAACCCTGCTACTCAAGAAGTGGTTGCTCGTGTTCCTATGGCCACCAAAGAAGAAGTTGCGGCTGCTGTTGCTAGTGCTGCCGAGGCGTTCAAAACGTGGTCAAAAGTATCATTAACTAATCGCATGCGCATCATGTTGACATTTCAACAACTCGTTAGAGAGCATACTCAAGAGTTAGCTGAATTAGTCACTTTAGAGCATGGTAAAACCCTACCTGACGCAGAAGGAGAAGTGGGCCGTTCATTAGAAGCTATTGAAAATGCTTGCTCTATTACCCGTTTACAATTAGGTGAAATGGCAAATAATGCGGCAACAGGTGTCGATACCTACACATTGAATAAGCCATTGGGTGTTGGTTTAGGGATCACGGCATTTAATTTTCCGTTAATGCTAGCTTCTTTTATGTTTCCGCCTGCTATTGCTTGTGGTAATACGTTTATTTTAAAACCCTCAGAGCAAGCGCCATCTTCAACAATTTTACTGGTTGAGTTAGCACTTAAAGCGGGTATTCCTGCTGGCGTAATAAACGTAGTGCATGGTGGCCCTGATGTGGTTAACCAATTAATAGAAGCCGAACCGGTAAAAGCGGTGTCTTTCATTGGCTCAACAGGCGTTGGCACGCATGTTTATAATCATGCCACTAAACACGGTAAACGCGCACAAGCCATGATGGGCGCTAAAAACCACATGGTTATAATGCCTGATGCCAATAAAGACCGAGCGATAAATGATTTATTAGGCTCTGCATTTGGTGCTGCAGGTCAGCGCTGTATGGCTAACCCGGTTACTATTTTAGTGGGTAAAACTCGCAACTGGCTACCTGAAATTGTTGAGCGTACTAAACAAATGAAAGTTGGCCCGGGTACACAACGTGATGCAGATTTAGGGCCGGTAGTATCACCACAAGCTAAAGCGCGTATTTTGAGTCTTTTAGATTCAGGCGTCGAGCAAGGGGCAACGTTATTAGTTGATGGCAGAAACTGCCAAGTTGAAGGTTATCCAAACGGTAACTTTGTTGGTCCAACATTATTTACCAATGTAAAAACTGATATGGATATTTACACACAAGAAATTTTTGGCCCTGCCCTTTGTGTGTTAGAAGTTGAAACGTTAGAGGAAGCGATTGAAATCATCAATGCCAACCCAAATGGTAATGGTACTTCAATCTTTACGTCTTCGGGTTGGAATGCTCGTAAGTTTGAAAATGATATTGATGTTGGCCAAGTGGGTATTAATGTCCCCATTCCAGTGCCTGTTGCTTACTTCAGCTTTACCGGTTCACGTGGTTCTAAATTGGGTGATTTAGGCCCTAACGGTAAGCAAGTGGTGAGTTTTTGGACTTACACTAAATCGGTGACCGCCCGTTGGTTTGAACCCGATCATCAAGATGGTACTGAGATTCATACCACTATTAGTATGAAGTAAGCCTTATTAGGCAAAGTTTAATCACATTGCCATTAGCGCGAACAAGTTCCCGTCTACACAAGTGAATGACGTAGGCGGGGTTTTAATCGCGCTTGTTATTGATAAATTGCTGATAATTTTCAATCGCGGCAGGGTTACCTTTATTACGCTGGCACACGCTTTTTTGATATTGATAATTAAAAACATCAAACCATAAATCAAGTAAATGGGCATTATCATGCTCACCCGACATAGCTAGTACTCTAGCCGCTACTTCTGCGGTAGAAAACTGATGCGCTAACTCTGTTTTTCGCACCGTATATCGTGAATGCTCTCCCACAGGTGTTTGTTCAACATTAGCCGGTAACTCACCGCCTGCTAATCCACTGTCAGGCAATTGACTTCCGAAGAACAATTTCGGATCAAAAGAAACCAGTGGAAACCTGTCCAAGTAAGGGCTTTTACGAAACATTTTTTTTGCTTCCCGCCAGCTACCATCAAGCATAATAAATAGCGGCCTTTTGCCTGTAGAGCAATTTATTGCTTGGGTTTCTACCGGGCGGTTTTCCTGTGCATATTCTTGTGGAAAAACCACAAAAGGCTGCCATTTTTCGTCATCAAGTATCGCTTGTAGCTCATCATTCCTTGTGGTTCGAGACCATAAAAAAGCATAAGTATCAGGCACTAAGTCAGCAATGAGTTTGCCAGTGTTACTTGGTTTCAGCACTTCAGTGTCGTACATCAACAGTAAAAAACCTGCATTGCTACTTACCTCGCCTTTTTTGGGCGCCATAGCACAGATGCAAAATTGTTTAGCTAACTGGCATAAAGGACAACGAATAACTCTTTGCCCCCTAGCTTTATAGGTTGTGGTACTTAAACTTTTACGAAATTGATGGAGTTGATGAACAGCATGCATGATATTGGATATTGAAAACAAAAAGAGCCGACAATAGTAACATTGTCAGGTCTTAGGTGAAATTCATACTTTAGTAAACGTTACGCAAACTCAATATGACACTTTTGGAGTAGAGGTTTAAATCTAACCTGACAGTCGCAAAAGCCACCAAAGCAGTCATAGAGACATGCATCAAAGCGACAGTTCTTTCTTCGACAAAGGAATAAATATCTCAGACCTCCTAATTCATTTTATTGTTGGATGAATAATATTATATCGATTTATTTCTTAAGTTCGGATTGTTGAGGGTAAGTGGAAGTTTTATTTAATAGTGGCTATGAGTAAGACCCTAAGCCACCATTAAATAAGATTCTCGTCTTAGGTTCTTAGCTTTACGTTGAAATGAATCTTACCTTTTTTGGCTTTCACTAGGGTTCCTTGCTACGGTTTTGGTTGTCGTGCTCGCTTTTGGTAAAGTTATACAGCCCCTTGTCATTTGGTCAGTTGTTCCTCTTGCAATGATAGGTGTTGTGTTTGGCCTAGTTGTGACTGGCGTACTACTGGAGTTCATGGGGATTTTAGGCCTACTTTCTTTATCTGGCTTATTAATTCAAAACGGAATCATATTGGTAGATAGAATGGATACCGAAATAGAGGAAGGCAAACCTCGTTTTGATACTATTATTGATTCTGCCGCTAGTCGAGTTCGTCCTGTAGTTCTTGGTTCTTTTACTACTGCTCTTGGTGTTATTCCTTTGTTTTTTGATGCTTTTTTTCAGTCAATGGCCGTTGTTATTGTTTTCGGATTGAGCTTCGCTACATTACTTACCTTATTGATTGTCCCTGTATTATACGCGACATTCCTAAGAGTGAATTCAAACGAGAGTGTGTAACGGAAAACCTAGCATTGGTTTCAATCGAAATCCTGTGATTAATGTAGTGATTAACTAATTTAAGTCACTACATTATGAAGCTAAATATGGCATTATTTTATATTGCTGACGAGATTATAATTTTCGAATCCAAGAATATGAGAGACTTGATTAGACTCGAAACTCTAATAGTCTGGGCTACTACACTTTAGTTAACGTTACGTGAATAACTAAAACTACATAGCGCTTTTATCGTCAATATGCTTTTTCATGCGATGGCTAGTAGCAAGTACATCAATTTTTTCTAATGGCTCAATACTAGCCTTTAGTTGCTCTTCTAACTTATCGATGTTCACCGCAGCTAAACATAATTCATTCGCTTTAAACTTGATTTTTTCAGCTCGGCTTTCCATTTCCTGTTCAATATTTTCACCAAAGCTTTCCATACGCGTTTCAAAGGTATTACCGTCACCGCCTGAAGTCATCATTTCCTTACCTACGGCCATCATGATGCTGCCCATAGAGCCCATAACCGCTTTTTCTACTGCTGATTCGATGCGCTGTTCAAATTCATCACCAAGCAATTCATCATTGTCTAAGCCGTCCTCACCAATGGTAAAACCGCGTTCAAGCGTATAGCGCTCAGCAACTTCATCACGAAGGTTTGATAACTCTTTGGTTAAATCAGCACCCACATCATTGCCTTCACCAAGTAACTCATTAAAAGCTAAGTTAACTCCTTCAAGTGCCAAATCAACACCCTCAGTAGCAATTTTTCTCACTTTAGGCACCATGGCTTTAATGCTTGTTGAGTATTGAGTCACTAGTGCCTGTTGCTTGTCATCTAAGTCGATAACTTCACCCGCAACAATTAAAGTTTCATCATTGTTTATTGTATAAAGTGTCTTTTTGCTTGTTTCGCTAAAAAATTCGATCGTATTTTCATTTATATTAAAGCCCGCAGTTAATTCAACATCACAGGTATCATGCGCCAAGACACTCATTGAAGGTAACGTTGCCAGCATGGTAGTGGCCAACAGTGTCGTGCTAAGAAGATTAGACTTTAGTTTCGCTTTCATTGCGCTTTCCTTGTATTAAAATAAGTGATTACGTTTTCAAATAACGCTATGGTTTTTATTATGGTATTTAACTCTTGTTTACAATTATTGTTTACAAAAGCGATGCCAACTTTATTTTATATATTTTTCAATAAGATAATAAAAAACTATTTGACTTCAATATAAGCATTATCAATTTTTGGTAAAATTTACCAAATAATGGTGTTTTATACTTAGTAAAAATCAATCATTTTGCATTTCAAATAATCGCGACTGGCAACGTTGAAACTCAAAGGCTAATTGCTGCCCTTGATAAAGCTCATCAATATCAACTTCAGCACTAACAATTAGTTTAACTTTTCTATCATAAAACTCATCAACCAAAGCAATAAAGCGCCTTGCTTCATCATCTAACTGTCGTAAGTCTGCCAATAAAACACCGCTACGTTGGTAACGATCTTCGACACCTGAAAATACCGCCGGCACAAGTTTGCCAGAAAATTTAGGCACATTGCTGAGCAGTACAATATCAAACTGGTCGGCTAGTTTAATATAATCGCGCTGACTACGTGGGCCTGCGCATAAAGCAAAAAAATCAAACCAAATAACCTTATTCGATAAGCCAAGATAAGAGATCTGGCGATAATTAATGGTTATAAGGCCTTTATTAACAGCACCTACATTAGTTAATGCTTGATAGCGTTTACTCAGCAAGTATTCTCCGGCTTGCGCGGTTAAAAAGTAATTGCTGTATCGTGATGTATGTTCAGTTGCAAGCCGATGGTCAAGGTCGCCATCAATAGAAATAACCTGACAATGTTGATTAATCAAGGCAATTGTTGGTAAAAATCGCTCTCGTTGTAAACCATTTCGATAAAGCTGCTCAGGCTTGCAATTTGATGTCGCTACTAAGGTAACGCCACAAGCAAATAATTGCGCAAACAGGCCTGACAAAATCATGGCATCGCCAATATCACTGACATAAAATTCGTCGAAGCAGAGTAAATCAAACTCTTGCGCCCATTGCTTGGCAATATGAAGTAATGGCTCTTCACTGCTGGTATTTTGCTTGGTAAGCTCATTGAGTTGTCGATGAACGTCTTCCATAAAACGGTGAAAGTGAATACGTTTTTTATTATTCAGTTGAATGTTTTGATAGAATAAATCCATCAGCATGGTTTTGCCACGCCCGACCCGACCATGAAAATAGAGTCCCCTAACAGCGGGTTTTGGCACTTTGAATAACTGGCTAATCGTTGCAATTATTAATGAGGTGGTAGTGTTTTGTGCTGGCGATTGTACAAGTTGCGTGGTTAATGATGATAAAGCGGTAACTGCCGCCAACTGTGCCTTGTCTTCACAAAGCACTTGTTGTCGGATTAGTTGCTGATATTGTTCAAACAAAGCAAAAGTTTAGCTAAAATAAATTAAAATAAGTAAATGGCTTAAACCGTTAAGTGACGCACTTTAAAAGTTCGACCTTTCATTTTGCCGGTAGATAGCTTTTTCAATGCTAACTTTAATACTTTTTTATTAACCGCTACATAGGCTTTAATATCGAGGACATTGATTTTCCCCACATCAGCACCGTTAATATCGCCAGTGCCTTTTGCGGTAAGTGCCCCTAGAATATCACCTGGACGAACTTTTTGTTTTTTGCCGCCATCAATTTGAATAGTCGACATTTTTGCTTGTAACCTAGGCTTAGCTAATACCTCACTTGTTGGTAGTAGTTCCGCTTTGATGGTTTGCTCTAATTCGTCTTCGAGTAAACCAACTTTATAACTTTCTTTATCACTAAAAATCGATAAAGCCTTACCGGTACTGCCTGCGCGCCCCGTTCGACCAATACGGTGAATGTGCACTTCGCTATCATGAGCAATATGATAGTTAATCACGACATCAAGCGAGTCTATGTCTAAACCACGGGCGGCAACATCGGTGGCAACTAAAACAGCAACACTTTTATTGGCAAATCTAAGTAGGGTTTGATCTCTATCGCGCTGCTCTAAATCGCCGTGCAAAGCCAAGACACTAAAACCATCATTGTGTAACCCTTGACACACTGCCTGAGTTTCTTTTTTGGTGTTACAAAAAATAACCGTTGACTCAACAGGGTTTGCCATCAGTAATAAGCGAGTCGCTTCAAACCTTTCATTATCGTCAGCAACATGGAAAAAATGTTGATTGATACTAGTTTTATCTTCACTAGCACTCACTTTAGCGACAATAGGATCTGTCATAATACTTTCACTAATGACCTTGATTTGCTTGGGAAAAGTGGCACTAAATAAGAGTGTTTGGCGATCAACGGGTGTGCGTTCAATAATATTATCAAGGGCAGCTTCAAAGCCCATTTCTAGCATGCGATCGGCTTCATCAAGCACAAGTAAATTTAAATGTTCGAGTTTCAATGTGCCTTTAATTACATGCTCTTCAATGCGCCCTGGCGTACCGACAATAATATGGGCACCATGCTCTAACGAGCCAATTTGTGGACCAAACGGTGTGCCGCCACATAAAGTCAGCACTTTAATATTATGAATTGTTCGCGCCAATTTACGAATTTCTTTAGCCACTTGATCTGCCAACTCTCTGGTTGGGCAAAGTACCATCGACTGAATTCTAAAGCGCTTAACTTGCAACTTTTCCAACATCGCTAAACCAAAAGCAGCGGTTTTACCTGAGCCTGTCTTACCTTGAGCGATAACATCCTTACCCGCAAGCATAGGCGGTAAACTTTGCGCTTGAATAGGCGTCATTTGTTCATAGCCAAGTGAAGATAAATTCTCCAATAACTCGACTGGTAAATTCAATGATGAAAAATCAAGGCTAGTGTTTTGAGTATCTGTTGATGAATGCAAGGTGGTTACCTCTAGTTATAGCAAGTCATATTAATTAAAAAACTTTCATGAGAAAGTGATTGCGCGCATAATAACAGCAAATCTATTCTAGCCCTAGTGTTAACTAAAGATGACAATAAAATTTGATGGTGCTTTAGCCGCCGAGTGGCAAACGTTACATAATAGCCATGAGAAATATGAGAATTTTTCTTTATTGATCAAGCTCTTTGCTGTTGCTATGACATCAATTGCCATTATTTTTTCTTTCTCGGTGCTATTAACTTTATCTTTGCTAGCAATTTTATGGCTGCAGGAAGGGATATGGAAAACGTTTCAAGCAAGAACTAGCGATCGTATTGAAAATATAGAACAAGCAATCGCGATCACAGAAACTAGCACTACTAATGCTAAAAATAAGAATAAAACTGTCGCGTTTCAGTTTTATCGCCAATGGGCAAATAACCGCCCTACCGCTGTAAACTTAATCGCTAGTTATATAAAGAACGCTTTAAAGCCAACGGTGATTTATCCCTATTTACCCTTAATGCTAGTAACACAATTAATTTCACTATATTCAATATAAGAGTCAAAACAAATGAACAGAAAGAAAAAGATCAATGCAACGTTAAAAAAGAAACAAAAAAAAGCTAATGCTAAATTGCATACCAGCAATAAACCACGTTATATCTCTAAAGCTGAACGCGTCAAGTTAGAAGAAGCAACTATAGAAGATAAAAAAACGAGTTAACAGACTGCTGTTAACTCGTTTTATTCATCATTATAACTATGTCAGGCTAAGTTTTCTTTAAAGGTATTTATTCAGCTTAGCAATATTTATCACAGACGCACTACACTGAGAATAACAAAGTCTCCGTGTAGGCTCGAAGAGCCCTCTGTGAAGCATCGCGGCTCGGTGGTAAACAGTTATCTTAAAGCTAACTTTCTACTTGCTCACCTTTAAACTTCTCACGCATACGTTGTACTAAAAAGTAAAAGTAAGGCACTAATAAGGTGCCGAACAGGGTAGCGGCTACCATACCTGCCAGCACGGTAATACCTAATGAAACACGGCTTCCCGCGCCCGCACCTGTCGCAAAGACTAAAGGTAACACCCCTAAAATAAAAGAAAATGCCGTCATTAACACCGCTCTAAAACGCATTTTAGCGGCATTGAGTGCCGCATTAAAAATGGTTTCTCCTGCGGCACGCTGCTCCATAGCAAACTCAACAATTAAAATAGCGGTTTTGGTTGATAAGCCTATTAATAACACTAAACCAACTTGTGCATAAATATTATTCGCCATACCGACGGTATACAAAGCTAACATGGCGCCAAACAGTGCTAATGGCACAGCAGCGATAACAGAGAATGGAATAGTCCAACTTTCATACTGAGCCACCAAAAACAAATAAACAAACAAAATAGCCAAAGCAAAAAGAATAGGGGCTAAATCACCTGCTTCTATTTCTTGTTTAGATTGTCCTGACCATTCATAAATGTAACCTTGCGGTAAGTTACTTGCTAACTCTTCCATAACCGCAATAGCTTGCCCTGACGAGTAACCCAATGCGGGTTGTCCAGTAATACTAGCACTTCGATAAAGATTGAAGTGGTTAATGGTTGTTGGCCCTAAAATAGGTGTTAATTTAGCCAAGGTTGTTAACGGCACCATGTCATTGTCTTTATTACGCACATAATAGTGACTTAAGTCAGACGGCTCGTTACGGTATTCTGTTTCTGCTTGAATAATAACCCGGTACGTTCTGCTAAACTGGCTAAAATCATTAATATATAATGAGCCCAGTTGAGCTTGTAAAGTAACAAAAACATCTGATAAAGCAACACCTTGAGCCTTAGCCTTATTTCTATCTACCTCTAAAAAGTACTGAGGTACGTTGGCACGAAAAGTACTAAAAACACGATTTAATTCAGGACGTTGATTAGCTTCGTAAATCAAGCCATTCATTACCTGAGCTAATGCTGCGGGATCTCGACCTTCACTGTCTTGTAATTTAAACTCAAAACCTGAGCTAGTACCTAAACCAGGAATAGGAGGAGGATTAAACACCATAATTTGTGCTTCAGGCATTGACCACAACTGTCCCATTAATCGAGTGATAACTTGTCGTAAGCCAAGCTCTGACGTCGTTCTTTCTTCCCAATCTTTCAAGATAATAATCGCTAAGCCATTATTTGAACCTGCACCACCTATTAAAGAGTTACCACTCACCGAAACTAAATCTTCAACCGCAGGATCATCAGTAATTATTTTGCTTATTTTATCGAGGACTGCTTGGGTTCTGTTACTTGAAGCCGCATCAGGCAGCTGAATATCAACAAATAAATAACCTTGATCCTCATTAGGTAAAAATGCGGTCGGCACTACTGCAGTTAACCAGCCCGCACTCACAAAAAGAATAGCCGCAAAAACACCGACACGTGCCACTCTTTTTAATAAAAAGCTAACGGCATTGGTATAACCTAAGGTTGATTTCTTAATAACACGCTCAAAAGGTTGCAACCAAGCAATAGGCTTCATGTGTTCTTTACTTAGTAACACAGTACAAAGCGCAGGACTTAATGTGAGTGCATTGATTGAAGAAATAATCACCGCAAAAGAAATAGTGACTGAAAATTGCTTGTAAAGCTCACCGGTAATGCCCGGCATAAAAGCAACAGGTACAAAAACCGCTAATAAAACTAATGTTGTGGCAATAATAGGCCCTGAAACTTGCTCCATTGCCTTAGTTACTGCTTCTTTAATGGGTAGTTGTTCTTCTTTTAATATTCGCTCTACATTTTCAATAACAATGATGGCATCATCAACCACAATACCGATAGCGAGTACTAGGCCAAATAACGTTATGGTATTTATGGAGTACCCCATCACTAACATAAACGCAAAAGTGCCAATCAATGAAACAGGAATAGCCAAGGTGGGAATAATGGTAGCTCGCCAGTTTTGTAAGAATATAAACACCACAAGAATAACTAACCCTACGGCTTGGAATAAAGTCACTTTAACTTCTTCCATTGAGCGATAAATAAACTCAGTGGTGTCATAAGGAATGACATATTCTAAGCCGTCAGGAAAACGCTCGGCAAGTTTTACCATTTCAGCCTTAACTAAACTAGCAACTTCAGTGGCATTAGCGTCAGGTAATTGATATATAACTAAAAAAGCGGTTTCATTACCATTTAACCGTGCTCTCGTTTCATAATTTTCAGCGCCAAGTTCGATGCGAGCAATATCATTAAGCCTGACAAAATTACCACTTTCTTGCGCGCGAATAACTGTTTGACCAAATTCTTCTGGGGTTTTAAGCCGTCCTTTCGCTTGAATTGAATATTCAAATTGCTGATTAGGTAGTGTTGGGCTAGCACCAAACTTACCTGCAGCCACAATCATATTCTGTTCTTGTAAAGCTTGTTGCACTTCAGCAACCGTTACATTAAGCGAGGTCATGCGTTCAGGGTTAAGCCAAGCACGCATACTATACGTCATTTCACCCATGACCATAGCCGAGGCAACACCTTTAATACGACCTAGTGGCTCGACAAGATAATTAGTGGCATAATTACTTAAAAAAAGCTGATCTAATTCCGCTTGTTTTGAGTACAAAGTTACACCAAGTAACATGCTACTTGATTGTTTTTTAACATTAACACCTTGACGAGTAACCTCTTCAGGCAAGGAGCTGGTTGCTAAAGCGACGCGGTTTTGCACATTAACCTGAGCAATATCACCGTCAGTGCCCACTTTAAAAAACACAGTAATAACGGCACTACCATTATTTGATGCTGAAGATTGAATATACATCATATCTTCAACACCATTAATTTGCTCTTCAATGGGCCTTATGACAGATTCTTCAACAACTTGTGCACTTGCTCCCGGGTAAACCGCTGTTATTTGCACCTGTGGAGGAGTGATTTCTGGGTACATGTTTACGGGCAAAACACCCATCGCGATAAGGCCAGCTAGTGTTATGACAATTGAAATAACAAAAGCAAACTTAGGGCGATTTATAAAAGTTTTACTGATCATGACGTTAGCCCTAAATTACGTTGCGGTTTTGCTCTCAATATTCATTTCAGAAATTGTGCCTGTGATAGCATCAACTACTTTAGGAACAGCGTTAACTTCTATACCAGCCTTTACTTTTTGTAAGCCTTCAATAATAACTTTTTCACCCAGCTCAAGACCTTTTTCAACCACCCACATAGCATTCAATCGACGACCTAAAAAAACATGGCGTTGAGCCACTATATTTTTATTGTCGACAACTAACACAAATTTACCTTGTTGATTCTCTTGCACTGCCGCTTGAGGAACTAACACCATGCTTTCTTTATCTTGACTTTCTAGCACCAAGGTAACAAACAAACCAGGAATAATAATACCATTAGGATTAGCAAACGTAGCCCTTAGCTCAATAGTACCCATGCCTTGCTCTATTTTAGTATCAGCAAAATCAAATACGCCCTTTTCCGGATATTCTGAATTATTAGGTAAACGTAGTGAAATATCAGCGGCTAACGATTTAGAATTATTATTACTGCGTTGTTCTTGTAGGTGAGAAATATAAACGTCTTCTTCTACCTGAAAATTAACATACATAGGGTCGGTCAGTGTTAAAGTCGCTAAAATATCACTGGTAGGTCCAACGACATTACCCACATTATAATTAACTTTACCTACCCTACCGGTAAAAGGCGCAGTAATAATGGTGTAACTTAAATTTAATTCTGCTTTTTCAACAACAGCTTGGGCTGATGCTACCGCGGCTTTTGCTTGCGACTCTTCAGTTGTTAATCGGTCAAAATCTGATTGGGAAATATAACCATCGCCAATTAACTCTTTAGCACGCTTCAAGTTACGGATTGCATTATCTTCACCTGATTTTCTACTACTTAAATCAGCCTGAGCCGATGTTAATTCAGCTTGATAAGCAGAGGGATCAATTTTCAACAATACTTGATCTTTTTTAACAATAGAGCCTTCTCTAAAATTACGTTCAACTAACTCACCTTCAACACGGGCACGTAAATTAGCTTCTTGAGAGGCTTCTGTGCGAGCAACAAATTCTCGATAACGACCAATTTCTTGCGTTTTTACCTGATAAACAGAGACCGCTGGAGCAGGAGGTGCCACTTGCTTTTTAGGCTCTGAACAAGCAAGAAGTGTTAGTGAAAACAAACTTAATAAGGTGATTTTAAAAAGTTTAGTAAATGGAGTTGTGCGCTTAACCATCAATATTTCCTTTTTGATAATACCAGTTTCATTAATTAAGTGAGCTATTTTATACGTAGGGAAAAGTGCCAAATACAAGGCATTTATTTTAATAACTAGTTGTTCTAATTATTAAATAAATAACGACGTAGTTGGTAATTTTAACAAGTAGAAATGATCACATAGTTATTGAGATTGGTATAAAGCTTTAATTTTTTTAAATTATTACACAACAAGCATTGAAAAGTGTACTTAATTTGTAAAAAACGGACAAAAAAAAGCTGTAAAATTATTTACAGCTTTTCAATATCAATAACGCTTAAAATTAAAAGGTTAAGCTAAATTCATTTCTTGTACTTTTTCATGCGCAATATCAGGTGCACTACTCACAGGCTTGCTGTGTAAGTTTGCTTTTAATTGGCCTTTTCTATGTTTTAAGGCCGCATCTAATTTTTTGGCGGCACTTGCGATAGCTGGATACATTACCGAATCAGCACCTTTCGCCGATATTCGTGCACCTTCATAATTGGTTGTTAGCTCAACTTGATATTTATTGTGTTCTTTAGCAATAATAACGTCTAATGAAATGAGGTTGGGAAAGTGGTTAGCAATTTTGGAGAATTTTTCCTCGACATGTTCTTTTATTGAATCATTAACTTCAACATGGTGACCAGAAAGATTTATTTTCATAAGTATTCCTTTTAACTGTTACTTTGAACTGAAATTGTTGACGGGATGCGCAAACAACTTTTGTTGCTTAACTATTTTTTAATTAACTATTTTTGTAATCAACTAATTTTATAGCCTATAGTAGAGCTGAGGGTAGAAAAGTAAAAAACAAGTCGTTTGATAAAATTTTCTTACGCTCAGTTTTTAAAATAGCCCAAAAGCATGATAAATGCTATTGATCTAGGTCAATAAATAGCTAGAATAATAAGTTAAAAAATTAACTGCATGATTATTAAAGCAAAGGCTCCCGCCAATACATCATCAATCATAATGCCAAAGCCCCCGGCCACCTTTTTATCAATAAAAGAGATGGGCCAAGGTTTAACAATGTCAAAAAAGCGAAAGAGTATGAAGCCTAACAAAACACTTTGCCAACTCACGGGGATCATAAACATGGTGATAAAAAAACCAACAAATTCGTCCCAAACAATAGCAGGATGATCGTGCACACCAACATCATCAGCCGCTTTTCCACAAATGTAAAAACCCGCCAAGGTCATCAATAAAACAGTCAATGCATAAAATGTTGGCGTTAACAAAGTGAGTAAGAAGTATAATGGTATAGCAGCTAAGGTGCCAAAGGTGCCAGGTGCTTTTGGCGCTAAACCGCTACCAAAGCCTAAAGCTAAAAATTGAATAGGGTTACTTAGGGTAAAATTAACTTTTAATGGTGTTTTATGCATAGCTATTTATTAGCAGAGAAGTGTTCAAAGCCAGCATTAGTAATAGGCACAGGCTTATTATTTAATGTCGTTGAAATAGTTTGTGATGCATTTATCTGACCGATACAAGTTACCGGTGTACCAGCATGAGATAAAGCGGTTTCCATACCCACTTTATTATCTTCTGACACGGTAAACAATAATTCGTAGTCATCTCCACCCGTTAATGCAAGGTTAATAGCATCTTCAAGTAGCAAAGTGTCACGCATTATATTTGATAGCGGAATAGCATCAAGCACAATGTTAGCACCAACATTTGAAGCTTGACAGATATGCCCAAGATCAGCAATCAAACCATCAGAAATATCAATAGCTGCAGAAGCGTATTCTCGTAGCGCTTGACCTGCTAACACTCGAGGTTTAGGATAATCAAGTTTCTTTCTGATGGCGTCAATAAATTCGGATTCGACACTAACGTTTTGGTTGATTTGCTGTAAAGCTAATGCTGCATCACCTATGTCACCGGTAACATAGAGCCAATCGCCAGTTTTAGCACCCGCGCGCGATAAATAACTATTTTCAGGCGTTAGCCCTTGCGCGGTAATAGTTATACTTAAGGGGCCTTGCGTAGTATCACCGCCAATAAGCTCAACATTATAGTATTCACATAAATCAAACACACCCGTACAAAACTCACCTAGCCAAACATCATTAACGTCAGGCATGGTAATAGCAAGAGATAACCAACTTGGTTTAGCCCCCATCGCCGCTATATCAGATAAGTTTACCGCGACTGCTTTATGACCGATAGCACGCGCCGGGGTGTCTATTGGAAAATGAACGCCTGCAACTAAGGTATCGGTTGTGACAACAATATTTTGTTTTTCGGTGCTGGCAATAACGGCACAATCATCACCAATACCAAGTAAAACATCTTTACGCTTTACCGTTTGTTCAGTAAAGAAATGTTTTATCAACTCAAACTCTTTCATAATGTGGGCTTAGTTATTGATGATTTCAGGAGAAATTAATCTTGCGGACGAACTAATTTAACAACTTTATCGAGCACACCATTAACAAATTTATGGCTATCGTCTGCTGCAAATAATTTTGCCAACTCAATCGCTTCATTAATAACCACGCGATAAGGTACGTCTTGGCAGTCGCTTAACTCAAAAACTGCAACACGTAAAATAGCCTTTTCGACTTGATCGATATCATCAATAGGTCGGTCAACGTGAGGAGAAATAGCTAAGTCTAATTCGTTCGTACTTGTGGTAACGCCACGAAGTAATAGTTGAAAATACTCAATATCAAAACGACGTTTCGCATTTTCACTGATAAAGTTAACTTCAATATCCGTTACTGAATTTTGACTAATTTGCCACGAGTAAACCGCTTGAACGGCTAACTCGCGTGCCTTTCTTCTTGGTGAAGGTTTCAAAATATCTATCCTAAATTTGGCTAAGAACGTTTACCATTTCAAGCGCGCCAAGGGCTGCTTCTGCGCCTTTGTTACCTGCTTTAGTGCCAGCACGTTCAATAGCTTGTTCAATAGAGTCAGTGGTAATAACGCCAAAAGAAACAGGTATTTCTGATTCTAAACACACTTGTGCCAAACCTTTGTTACATTCGCCAGCAACAAAATCAAAATGTGGTGTGCCACCACGAATAACAGCGCCAATAGCAATTATGGCATCAAAATCACCTTTTTTTGCTAGTTTTTTTGCCGCTAATGGTAACTCATAGGCACCAGGAACTCGCACAATAGTAATGTCGCCATCAGCAACACTACCGTGGCGTTTTAATGCATCAACAGCGCCGTCTAATAAACTATCTACAATAAAATGATTAAAACGTGATACAACGATAGCAAATTTTTTGCCTTTCGCCTCAAATGAACCTTCAATGATATTCATCTAAAATTTCCAATAAAGTGGGTTGAATAAAAATTTTCGCAATTCTAGCAAAGAACAACTAGATTCGGTACTTTTTTATAGCTTTTTATCTTAAAAAATTCACAACATGAGCGCTATAAAACACAGATCATTGTTTCAGCAACGACAAGGCTGACTAGGTGATTGTTTGACGTAATGATATAAATGATTGAATAGAATCACGGTTAATCTATATCGTCAAATTCATCCAAAAAAGCATCTATCTCGGCTTCTTCATCTTCGTCAATCACGATAGGTGGATTACCATCATAAAGGCGATAATCCATATTTTGAAAATAAGCATTTTTGATGAACTCATAAGGATCAATTGACTCAACAAGAAGTTGCTCCTGATCTCGAATAGCGGCTCTTTTCTCTAAACTCAGCACGCCCAAGCGCACTAGGTTAGGCCAAAAATCTATAACGGCTAATGGCCAATATAAACCATCAACGTAATCACCAACCTCTTCTCTTACCGAGCTAGGACCAAGTCCAGGTACCACAAGATATGGACCATCACCTACACCATAGCTACCTAATACCTCACCAAATTCTTCTTGCTCACCTGACCAATCAAAATCACTGGCAGGATCATAAAAGCCCAACAAACCTATGGTGGAATTAAGCACGAATCGCCCGGTACTTTTTGCCGCAGCGGTAAATTTTAATTGTAAGACGTTGTTGATGATGCTTGATGGTTCATTCAAATTCAGCGCCATATTATAAAGGCCAGTGCGTAAGAATGGTGGCGTATAAGCGGTGTATAACTCAGAGGCTGGTTTATAAACATACTTATCGGCATAATCCCAAGTAAAGGTCCAAAAAGGACGGTTAATCACTTCCAACGGATCACGAGGATCACTAGTGCTTTCATCCGTTGGTGGTGTTGACGAGCAACCACTAATAAAAACGAAAGTAACTAATATAAAAAGACGAAAATAATGGAGTACAGAAAAATTCACAAGCCTAAATCCTTGATATTACATGTCATAAGGTACTAAAAACAGCTCAGTTTAACATAAACCTAAACCTCTTCAAGGTGGTTTTAGTATATGTTAAACAGGCTTTATATAGTGTGTAACTCAAGGGCACTTAAGAACGAGTCGTTTTTTGATAGACAGACAATAACATTTCAGCTTCAGCGCGGGGCAATTCACACTCACTGACAATTTCATCAAGCTCAGCCCCTTTTTTTGCTAACTTAATAGCTCGAGAATAAAACTTATCCTCACCCTGCCCTACTTGCAATTGTTCCATAGCAACTTGTTGTTCATTGACATGGCTTTGTAAAGCCTTAATTCTATGCTCAAGTTGTTTTGATACTTGAATATTCTCTAAAGATGCCTGTTCATGTTTAGTTAATAGGTTTTTATTATCAAGCTGTAATTGTTCGTATGCTGATTGCAAATTAGCAATCAGCAATTCAGTTGCCTGAGACTGTGACTCTATAACGGCAATCCTAACTTTATGTCGAGCAGAGATGACCAAAACGATAATAAAAAAAATAAAGCTCAACGCTAAGGCAAGCACAGCAATAATGGGAACAGCTAACATAGACATAGAGTTTAATCGCTCAATTTTTTGACCATTTACTATTTCAGTTAGAACTGCTTTAGTTCATCCCATTCATCATCCGACAACAGTTGATCTAAATCGACTAAAATCAGTAGTTCACCATCACGATTAGAGACACCTTGAATAAATTGTGCACTTTCGTCATTACCGACATTGGGTGCGTCATCAATTTCAGAGGCTTTGAGGTAAACAACTTCGGCAACACTGTCGACTAAAATACCAATCACTTGCTTTTCTGACTCAATAACAACGACACGTGTATTGTCAGTAACATCACATGGCTCTAGGCCAAAACGAGAGCGAGTATCAATAACGGTAACAACATTACCACGTAAGTTAATAATACCTAGTACATATAAGGGAGCACCAGGCACAGGCGCAATTTCACTATACCTTAATACTTCTTGCACCTGCATAACGTTAATGCCATAGGTTTCATTTTCTAGCTTAAAGGTTACCCATTGAAGCACTTCATCATTTGCATCTTTTTTTCCGCTAGTACTGCGTCTTTCATCAGACATACCAATTGCCTCTTAAATTTAATTTGACCAATTAACTATTTTATTTAACTTGAGTATTAATCAAGTTGATTAATTCCGCTACCTTCATTGAGTAAGGCTATTAAAGCATCTACATCAAGTAAGGCACACATTTTGTTTTTTACCAACCCTGCTAACCAAGGACGCTTACTCGATGAGTCTAGCCATTTCACTTCATCTTGCTGTAAAACGACAGTATCAACTAAGTTTTCAGCCATTAATCCCCAGCGACTATCGTTTAACATGATAATATATTGATAGTTTAGCGAATTTTTTAGTGTTTCGTCACATTTTTCTGGCATTACCCATAATGCAGTATCGACAACGTTAATTTTTTCATCTCGATAGAGCATAACGCCTTTAAACCAATCAGGCTTCCCCATTAATGAAGTCGTTTTATCGACCTTATGGATACCACCTAACTCAATTAAAGGCACAGCTATCGTTAACCCTGCGACATCAAAAAACAGTGCTTGAAAATCACCTTGACGGTAGCTTTTAGGCGTTTTAACTATAAAATCGCCACTGCTTTTTTGTGTCGTTAATGCAACTTCGCCTTGCGATTGCTGGGCGAATTTGTTTTCAGTGATTTCTTGTTGGGCAAATTCTTGCTGAGTATCGACATCACTTGGAGCAATATCAAGTTCAGCATTAACATTTTGAAGTAATGTTTCTAAACGATTATTTTCAATAACATTGTGAGTTTTACTGGCAACTTTAATTGTTTTCTTCTCTAGCTCAGGCAACTCTTCTGTCAATAATTCAGACAAATAGTTTTTCATTACCTTTTTACTAGCTGCTAATGGTTTTGCCATTTATTTGCTACTTCTTTTGGGAGATTTCATTAAATAATCTAATAAATTTTTATAAGCGAAAACACCGCGAGAATTAGCAGCAAAATGCGAAGGTACTTTTTGGGCAACACTCGCATTTCTAAAGTTGGTATCTATCGGAATAACACCCGGCCAAACTTTATCGCCATATATATCTTGTAGTTGTTGATACGCTAAAATTGAGGCTTTCGTTCTTTTATCAAACATAGTAGGAACGATACTATATTTGAATGGTTCATCTTGCTCACCTTGCATAATATCCATGGTTTTAATCATGCGGTCTAAGCCTTTCAAGGCTAAAAACTCTGTTTGAACTGGCACAACTATTAGATCAGATGCCGCTAAAGCATTCACCATTAACACCCCTAAAACAGGTGGGCAGTCCATCAAAACATAGTCATAGTATTCTGCCACTTTTTGCATGGCTTTTTTCAATACTAAGCCCATGCCGCCTTTAGCGCCGAGTGAACGGTCAAGTGTCGCTAACCCCATGGTTGCAGGTAAAATATCAATATTGCTATATTGTGTTGGGCATAAGCTTTGTAATATTTGTTCTTTGGTGGAAACCTGCACAAAGAGATCATAGACACTGAGTTCTAAATCTTCAGACTCAATACCAAAATAGTAACTTAAAGAAGCATGAGGATCGGTGTCAACCAGCAGCACTTTTTTACCACACTCAGCCAATAATCCAGCTAAAGCAATGGTTGTGGTAGTTTTACCAACACCACCTTTTTGATTTGCTACAGTCCAAACTTCCAATACTTAATCCTAGTCATTTCAATAAAAAAGCTAACCTATATTTTACATACGTTACACTAGTTTATCGTTAATTTTATTGCTCACTTTCATTCTTTATTACATTACTTTTATCTTGCTCTGATAATACATCTTCATTTCGTGTGGTAATACGAATGCCGCCATTAGGTAATCGAATAATTTTAACTTCATTACCTTCATCAGTGGCATCAACTATCTTAGTGATCGCTTCAACATCTTTAACGCTAATGGTAGGCGTATTCAGTAAGTTTGATTTTTCCAAACCATACTTAGAAATAGCCACCACTACTTTTCTATTTTTTGCTCGCCCTTGTACAGTAGCATTATCAGCACTAGGATAATATTGGCCATAACCTTCTATCGCCATTCTTGCTGGGTCCATGCCTTGCTTTTCCAATAACCGCAGAATTGAAGTGGCTCTATAAACAGATAATTCCCAGTTTGATGAAAAAATCTCTGTATTAATCGCTTGGTTATCAGTATAGCCTCTGACACGAACAAAGTTAGTGACTTCACCAAGAACATCATAAATAACGGCTAATATACTAGTGGCGGCATTAGTGGCAGAAGAAGAGCCGCTGGGGAATAACAAGCCACTATTTAATTCAATTTCTAACCAGTCACCATCAATTTGTAATTGCGCATAACCTGACTCAACAAGTTCATAAAGTGCCGCGTGAAGCTCTTCCTCTAAGGACGTTAAATTAGTGCCCACTTGCGAATTTGAGATATTGGACAGTGTTTGCTCACCAGCTAATAATTGTGGCCCGGCAATATCCAATATGCCATTACCATAGAGTCTTTTGTTAGTCTTACTACTGTTAACGTCAAGTATGTCATCACCATGACCACGGTTTTTGGGCAGTTCATTATTCGCTTGAAAAACGCGTCCCACTGACTCTGTGATGGTTTCAAAGGGTTTTTCATTCACCATAGCCATAGCATAAAGCACAACAAACAAGGCAAATAACAAGGTCATATAATCGGCATACGAAACCAGCCAGCGATGAACATTATCATGCTCGACACTATGCCTATTTTTGCGTAAACGGTTCACTGCACTAACCTAAAGGCTGATAATTTGTTCTCTATCGCATGAGGATTTTCACCCTGAGCAATAGAAGTTAAGCCTTCTGATATCATTTCACGATACATGGTTTGTTGATGAATAATGGCTCTAATTTTATTCGCTATCGGGATGTAGATTAAATTGGCAAAGCCGACACCATAAATAGTGGCAATAAAGGCTGTGGCAATACCTTGCCCAAGTAACGATGGTTCGGTTAAGTTACTCATGGCATGAATAAGTCCTAACACTGCCCCTAAAATCCCTATGGTTGGGCTATACCCTCCCATAGATTCAAAAACATTAGCTGAACGCAAATTATGCTCACGAAAGATATCAAGATCTAACTCAAGTGAAACTCTTAAGTTTTCCAGCTCTACACCATCAACTAATAAATTCAAACCTTTTTGGGTAAAAGGCTCTTCTTCGTCTAAGGCAATATCTTCTAGTACAAGATAACCTGATTCACGTGCCTTTTCAGCCCATAAAACAATATTATCAATACCTTGCTCAATATTATATTTTGGTGGCGAAAAAACCCATTTCAGTAGGGATAAAGCATGAAAAAATTGACTGCTTGACGATTGCAGCATAACAGCGCCAACGGTACCACCAAAAACAATCAAAAAAGCAGGCAACTCAAATAAAGCCGTTATCGAACCGCCATCTAGAGTAAAGCCAAGATAAATAGCCAATACTGCAACGAATAACCCTGCAATACTGAGCCTATCCATGCGTAACCTCTTTTAAAATAGTACTAGCAACACTGTCTAATGGTAAAGACAACTGGGAAATACCCGCAGCATGTACAGCTTGTGGCATACCATAAACTACACTTGTTTGCTCATCTTGTGCCCAAATAGTCGCACCTTTAGCTTTTAACATTCGAGACCCCTCTCTGCCATCAGCGCCCATTCCCGTTAAAATAACACCTAAGACATTACCGTTAAAGATTTTAGCGGCTGAACCAAAACTGACATCGACACTAGGTTTAAAGGTTATTTTTGCTGAATTATCATCAATTATTTTAATTCTAGCTGCATTTTCTGTACCACTAATAATCATTTGACGACCGCCTGGCGCTAAATAGGCACAGCCTGGTTTAAGTACATCGCCATCGCTGGCTTCTTTGATATTAATTTCACATAAAGAATTTAAGCGATTAGCAAAGGCTTGGGTAAAAGTAGCAGGCATGTGCTGAACCATAATTATCGGCAAAGGGAAGTTAGCAGGGAGTTGAGTTAGAATTTTCTGCAGAGCAACTGGGCCACCTGTAGAGGTACCAATAGCCAATAGTTTATAATTTTTACCTGAAGGTTTGTTAAATATTGCTTGCTGTTTCTTGGTCTCACTTCTCTCGACAACAGCTCTTGTCAAAGAGGCTTGAGACTTACGCGTACTAATAGACGTTTGAGTCGCTGACGTGCGAGTAGTAACTGTTCGGTTGGTAATAAGCTGGCTTTTTGCGACACCACGTTTTCTAGCTAGCTGAGCAACGCGTTGACGCAATAAACTGCCAGCTTCATCACTATTTTGTGCTATTTCACTAAATTTTTTAGGTAAAAAATCTAGGGCGCCCGCTTCAAGTGCTTCTAGCGTCGATTTAGCCCCTTGATGCGTTAAAGAGGAAAACATCAGAATCGCGGTTGGTGATTGCACCATGATTTTCTTTACCGCCGCTATGCCATTTAGTACTGGCATTTCGATATCCATGGTTATCACATCAGGTTTTAGAGCAAGCGCTTTATCTACGGCTTCTTGACCATTTACTGCTACATCAATAACTTCTAGCTGTGGGTCTTTATTTAATATATCAGTGACTCGTCGTCTAAAAAAACTTGAATCATCAACAACAAGCACCTTATAGGCCATTTACTTCCTCTACTTAATCAAAATCAACAATGAGCTATGAACGCAACTTCTTATTTACTGGTGATTTTTTAGCATAAAACTTTAACATATTGGCTATGTCTAAAATCAGGGCAATACCACCGTCACTGGTTATCGTCGCTCCTGCCATACCTGGCGTACCGTGCAATAATCTATCGAGAGGTTTGATAACCACTTCTTCCTGACCAATTAGCCTATCAACAACAAAGGCAATTTGCTGGTTCCCTAATTGCACAATAACCACATGACCTTTATCTCTAGGTTTATCAACATAATTTCTTACTAACCACTGATCTAAATAAAATAATGGGATAGCTTTTTCTCGAACTATAATAGTCAATTGACCATCAACACTATTAGTATTAGTCAAATCAAGGTGGAAAATTTCATTAACAGCCGCTAATGGCAAAGCAAACGTTTGCTCACCTACAACCACCATTAATGTCGGTAAAATAGCTAACGTTAATGGTACTTTTATTTCTAATACCGTCCCGACGCCCATTTCAGAGTCAATACTTACCGTACCGTTTAGTTGGGTGATTTTGGTTTTCACCACATCCATACCAACACCACGACCTGAAACTTCAGATATTTCAGTTTTAGTTGAAAACCCTGGTGCAAAAATCAAACTAAAGGCTTCTTTGTCTGGCATTTTTGCTGCCGCCTCAGCGTCAAGCACACCACGGTCAATGGCAATATTTTTTAACTTTTCTGCATCCATACCTGCGCCATCATCTTTGATGGTTAACAGAATATGGTCTCCTTCTTGAGAGGCAGACAACAACACAGTACCTTGACGCGGCTTACCCATAGCTTCACGAACATCAGGTTCTTCAACACCATGATCAACCGAGTTACGCACTAAATGCACTAAAGGATCAGCGAGTGCTTCAACAAGGTTTTTATCTAAATCTGTTTCTTCACCTTCGAGTACTAATTTAATATCTTTGTCCAAACTACGTGCCAAATCACGTACAACACGAGGAAAACGACCAAAAACCTTTTTAATAGGCTGCATACGCGTTTTCATTACCGCGCCTTGCAAGTCAGTAGTTACCGCATCTAAATTTGATACCGCTTTGGTTAAGTCTTCATCATCAGAGATTAAGCCTAAACTTGTTAAGCGATTTCTAACTAACACTAGTTCGCCAACCATATTCATGATTTTATCTAGTCGTTTAGTATCAACCCTAACGGTAGTTTCGCCTTGTGGTACGGCAGGTTGATTGGCTTTTGCTGTTGATGGTTTTGCCGCTTTACTGGCTGCTTTAGTTGTCGGCTTTGTCGTAGCAGATTTTTTCTGTACAGGCGCTGGTGGTGCCACTTTAGCGCTAGGAGCCTGAGGCGTACCTTTAGGTATAGATGCTATTGGTGTTGCTGCACTTGCTTTAGGTGCTTGACCTTTGCCATGCAGTTCATCTAACAGGTTTTCAAATTCATCATCATTAATATCATCAGAAGAAGAGCTTAATGTTGAGCCAGTTTCACTGGAGCTTGCTGAAAAAGCACCTTGACCATGTAATTCATCAAGCAATGATTCAAATTCATCATCTGAAATTTCATCGCTATTACCCGCTAAAGAGCTGGGCGGAGGGCTTGCTGGTGAGGCTTCTACCGTAATAGGTGCTGCAACGGCACTAGGAGAACCACCGCCGTGCAATTCATCAAGTAAACGTTCAAATTCATCTTCACTCATGTCATCATTTGAGCTTATCGACGCACTGACTGGTTCAGACATTTCTGGCGCAGTAACTACGGGTACTGGTGCTGTAACGACAGGTTCTGCTGCACTTTCTTGCCCTTCAGGAACACTCAAGCGGTGAAGTTCCGCTAATAATTCAGGGGAAGCGGCAACTAAAGATTCTTTATTTTGCACTAAGGTAAACATTTCATTAACAGTATCAAGTGCTGATAAAATAGTATCCATTAATTCAGCGGTAACGGAGCGTTGCCCATTACGTAGCAAATCAAATATATTTTCTGCACCGTGACACACATCAACCAATTCACCGAGTGCAAGAAAGCCCGCACCACCTTTTACCGTGTGAAAACCGCGAAAAATTGCATTAAGTAAATCAGCATTATCAACATCATTTTCAAGTTCAACTAATTGCTCAGAAAGCAATTCGAGTATTTCACCCGCTTCAACTAAAAAGTCTTGTAGAATTTCTTCATCTGCTTCAAAAGACATCCGTAACTCCTATTAAAACCCTAGGCTTGATAAAAGATCATCAACATCGTCTTGATCTTCAACAACATCATCTCTATTTTCTTTATTAACTATTGGTCCTTCAACGAGATTTTCACCCACCTTAGGAGTTGACTCAGTTTGCGCTTGTTCTGCAGAGATACCAAAGACTGTTAGCATATTGATCAAACTATCTTCTACTTCACGCACTAAATCGATCACTTTGCGAATAACTTGACCGGTTAAATCTTGAAAATCTTGCGCCATTAACACGTCAGTCATTAAACTATGAATACGAGATGTTTCTTTGCCTGTTGTTGCTAATAGGGTATCAATATCCCCACACAAGCTCTTAAACTCTTTTAAATCAATTTCATTGTTCATCAGTTTAGTCCATGCGGGATTAACTGCACGAGCTTGCTCAGCAATGTTATCAACAACAGGAAATATGGCCTCAACGGCATCCATGGTTTTATTAGCCGCTTCTTCAGTACGAGTAATAACATAGTTTAAGCGTTCTTTAGCATCGGGAATATCTGCCGTTGCTAAATCACTTAAACGAGAGTCTAATTGAAAATTAGTTAACGAGTCATGGAGTTGACGCGTTAATTTACCTATTTCAGCAAATAACTCTGAATTGATTGGATTTTGAATTTCGGCAACAAGCGCATCAGCTTTTTCTTGCTGATCCGCTTCTAAAAATTCCACCAAAGATTTAGCCTGTTCTAAAGAAACACGGCCCATCATTGCGATACTCATGCAAAGTCCTTAACTATTATTGCCCAACAAAAACAAGAACTAAGCTAAACGCTCAAAAATTTTGTCTAGCTTAGTTTTTAGTGTTGCTGCGGTAAATGGTTTAACAATATAGCCATTTACACCTGCTTGAGCAGCCATAACTATTTGCTCTTTTTTCGCTTCAGCAGTAATTAGCAATACTGGAATGTGCGATAAGCTTGCATCAGCGCGTATGGCTTTCAGTAAATCAATACCTTGCATTCCTGGCATATTCCAATCAGTAACAACAAAGTCAAAGTCACCACCTTGAAGCATTGGTAAGGCAGTACTGCCATCATCAGCTTCTTGAATGTTGGTGAAGCCTAAATCGCGTAACAAATTTTTCACTATACGTCTCATGGTTGAAAAGTCATCAACTACAAGCACTTTCATATTTTTATCCAAGGCACCCTCCGGCGAAACATTCAAATTTTCTAATTAATTATTAAACTACTAAGTTATTCTTTATTCTACTCAACTTTGCCAAGATTGCATACGTGATTTTAAGCGATGCATGGCTTGGCTATGGATTTGACTAACTCGTGATTCACTCACATCGAGCACTTGGCCAATTTCACGTAAATTCAATTCTTCATCGTAATACAAAGACAGTACTAAAGCTTCACGTTCTGGTAAAGAGGAAATACACTCACTAAGCCCTTTTTTAAAGGCACTATGTTCGATGTCTTGATATGGATCATCTCCGTGACAAGCACCATCAAAATTAATAGCATCTTCACTAACACCAAGGTCATCAATACCGAGTATTTTTCCTGTACTCACCTCACTTAATATATGATGGTATTCATTTAATGAAATATCAAGTTTTTCAGCCACTTCTATATCAGTAACATCGCGACCGAGCTCTCCCTCGAGTTGCTTTATCGCTTCACTGACCATCCGGCTATTTTTATGCACAGAGCGAGGGGTCCAGTCGCCACGGCGTATCTCATCTAGCATGGAGCCACGAATACGGATGCCTGCAAAGGTTTCAAAGCTTGCCCCTTTGCTGTTATCAAAATTATTTGCCGCTTCAAATAAACCGATCATGCCCGATTGAATTAAATCATCAACAATGACACTGGCCGGTAAACGCGCTAATAAATGATAGGCAATGCGTTTGACTAAGACAGTATGCTGCTCAAGCAATACTGCTTTATCAATTTGATTGTTATAGGCACTAACTTTTACCACGTTATATACTCATGTTACTTCGAAATACTCATTTCAGCGAACGTTAAAAGGCTTGGAGGCAAGGTATTGATTGAAGATAATGGTTATTCCCTTGTCGAAGTCAATCACTAATAATCAAGTAATTGTTCAATAAAAAACTCTAAATGACCTGAAGCTTGCTTAGGAATGGGCCAACTTGTCACATTAGTTGCTAAGCTTTTTAACGCTTGTGCTGCGGGTGACTGTGGAAATGCTTCAACGATGGCCTGTTGTTTTCGTACTGATTTTCGAATATTTTCATCAAAAGGTATTACTGCGACTAATTCAAGCGCAACATCTAAAAATCTATCGGTTACCTTGGTTAACTTAGCAAAAAGCTGCTGACCTTCATTAGCGCTACGAACCATATTGGCAACCACTTTAAATTTAAAAACCCCATGATCCCTACTTAATAATTTCATCAAGGCGTAACAATCAGTAATCGAGGTCGGTTCATCGCAAACCACTAACACTACATCTTGCGCCGCTCGGGTAAAACTCAGCACCATGTCTGAAATACCTGCCGCGGTGTCAACAATAAGTATGTCAAATTGTGTTTTCATTTCACTAAAAGCACGAATTAAGCCCGCATGCTCAGACGGAGTCAAATCCACCATAGATTGTGAACCCGACGTGGCTGGGATAATTTTAATATTACTCGGGCCGGTAATAATAATATCATCGAGCTCACATTCACCCGACAATACATGAGCAAGATTACGTTTAACCCGTAACCCCAACATTACATCAACATTAGCTAAGCCCAAGTCAGCATCTAATACTAAAACTCGCTTGCCTTGTTGACCCAATGCTATCGCAGTATTTAGCGAAACATTGGTTTTACCAACACCGCCTTTACCACCTGAAACTGCGATTACTTTAACTTTTTTTAAGTCCTGCATTTTTCTTAAGCCGCTCGCTTGATCTGCCATTAACATTACTTCTTTGATAACTCTTCTTATATTACTTCTTTACACTCATGAAGAAAACTACAATTAGACAATTTCACCATATACTCTATACCGTTGTGGCTGGTGCTATTGGCATTGGCCGCGTGGTAGTAAAAAGAGTACTCTTTGCTGATTTAGTTGCCATTTTATCTGCAAGCGTAACTAATTTTTCAGCATTTGCAACTTTAATATCTTCTGGAACTCTTTGACCATCAGTAAGATAACCTATTGGCAGACCATTTTGAATTGAAGTTGTAATTATTTCGCCAATACTGACACTTTCATCAAGTTTAGTATAAATACAACCCGATAATGGTACTTTTTTAAAGCGATCGACATTTTCTTGCATCACTTGTTGTTGGCTATTGGCGGCTAACACTAAATAATTTCGAATTCTCACTCGCGTATTAGAAACTAAATTAGCTAAATTTTCAGCCAAACGCATATCTCTTTGTCCCATTCCAGCCGTATCAATAAGTACTAATTTCTTTTGGCTAAATTGTTGCAATAGCGCATCTAATGCTTGGCGGTCTTTAGCAAGCTTCACTTGGCAGCCAATAATTTTCCCATACGTTTCCAGTTGCTCAAAACCAGAAATTCGAAAGGTATCAGTAGAAATAAGCGCCACTTGCTCATGCCCATGCATTTGTGCAAAACGAGCAGCAAGCTTAGCAATGGTGGTAGTTTTACCTACCCCTGTAGGACCGACCAAAGCGACAACACCACCACGGTGAATAATGTCATTTTGCGTGGTATTTATTTGTTCGCTAATAAGTTTGGTTGCTTCTTGCCATGCTTGCGCTTCATGATGTTGAGCAGGAACATAACTGGCAATTTGATCGGCAATCTGCTCATTTAAACCCAATGCTAGTAAACGAGAAACTAATACTGCTCTTTGTGGATCTTTTTGCGCCATATCTTGCCACATCAAACCAGAAACTTGGTGTTCAAGCAGTTGTCTGATAGAAGCCATTTCTTGCTGCATTTTATCAAAATCTTGTTGATTAACCGAAGATTGTTGATTTTGAAACTGAGTGTTTTTTTGATTACTTTGCTGCTCACTAAGCTGTTTCGCCATTTGCTCTGCTTCAACAGAGTGATGTGTTTGGAGTTCGTTATTCGCTACTTGAGTAGCATTTGATGATGTTTCGTAAGGAGCAGGAATAGTGCCATCAGGGCTCGAATGACGTAATCGTTCAGTAAAACTACGCAGCTGTTGTTCAATATTATCTTCAGCATTGATTTGTAAATCATTTACTTGTGCATAGCTAGTATTAGTCTGCGCTGTGCTTATTTGCGATGATTGGGTAGCTTGAATGGGTTGGGCCTGTTCAGATGTATGTTGCACTTGACGATTTAACAAAGCCGATAAACTATCTACAGGGACTTTTGGTTCAGTTGTATTGAGGTTTTCTTGATGAGTCGCGGCAGCAATATTAACCACATCATTACTGACTTCACGAGACTTGTCTGGCACTGTATCAATATTAGGTTTTGCTGCGGGCACCGCCTGGCTATAATCAACGGCTGCCATTAATTCAACCCCTTCAGGAATTTTCTTATTAGACATTATGACCGCATCCACACCTAATTCTTCTTTAATTTGTGCTAATGCGCTACGCATATCTCTGGCAACAAAACGTCTAATTTTCACAGCTAACCTCTCTTGCTCGTTACTCGAATCTATTTTTACTGCCCTATGGCACTAACAATTTTAATTTGTTTATCATCAGGAATTTCTTGGTAAGAAATCACCCGCAAGCCCGGTATAGTATATTTAACAAACTTAGCTAATACGGTACGTAAAATACCTGATGTCAATAATATTGGTGTTTCGCCTGCCATTTCTTGCTGTTGAGCACCGTCGGTAAGTGATTTCTGTAAGCGTTCAGCTAAACCTGGCTCTATGCCTGCGCCGTCATCACCCGCCATTTGCATTGACTGGTGCAACATTTGTTCCAACTCAGGCGCCAAGGTTATGACAGCTACTTCGGCAACAGATCCCACCAAGTCTTGAATAATAAATTTTCGCAAGGTGATGCGCACCGCAGCCGTAAGTACTTCCGCATCTTGACTCTTTGGTCCGTACTCTACTAAAGTTTGCACAATAGAGCGCATATCACGAACAGCAACGCCTTCATTCATTAAGCTTTGCAATACTTTCACTACTGTCCCTAACGTTAAAGTGTCTGGAATAAAACCTTCCACCAATTTAGGATAAGATTTAGCCAGCATATCGAGTAAGTTTTGCACCTCTTCATGCCCCAATAATTGCGAAGCATTATTAGTCAGAATTTGGCTTAAATGAGTGGCTAACACCGTAGCTGAGTCAACCACAGTGTAACCTAAGGTTTGTGCTTGCTCACGCTGGTTTTGATTAATCCAAATAGCATCTAAGCCAAAAGCAGGGTCTTTAGTGGCGACACCATCAAGTTTACCAAAGACTTGTCCTGGATTTATCGCTAGCTCTTGATCATGGCGTATTTCAGCGCTACCAATAGTCACACCCATCAACGAAATTTGATAAGCATTAGGGTCTAAGTCTAAATTGTCACGAATATGCACCGCGGGTACCAAAAATCCAAACTCTTGGGAAAGTTTTTTACGCACCCCTTTGATCCTACTGAGTAATTCGCCACCTTGGGCTTTATCAACCAAAGGGATCAAGCGGTAGCCTATTTCTAAGCCAATGACATCAACATGGTTAACATCGTCCCAATCTAGCTCTTTAACTTCCGCTTCTTTTTGCTGACTTTGTGCCTGCTCTTCTTCCGCTACTTTTTCAAGTTCAACAACTTTACTCGCTTTACGTTTACCACCAAAATAAGCACTAACAGCGATAATACTAGCAAAAAGTAGAAAGACAAAATGTGGCATCCCCGGAACAACGCCCATCACAAACATCACACCCGCAGCAATGTAAAGCGATTTTTCCTGACCTAATTGGCTACTTACCTGCTCTCCCATGTCTTGAGCGGTATTTTGCCTAGTGACAACAATAGCAGTAGCAACGGATAATAGTAGCCCTGGAATTTGCGCCACTAAACCGTCACCTATGGTCAATAACGTATATATTTCTACCGCACTGTCAAAACTTAAGTCATGCTGCACCATACCAATAATAAAACCACCAATAATATTGATGAATAAAATTAAAATACCCGCGATAGCATCACCTTTAACAAATTTACTGGCACCGTCCATTGAACCATAGAAATCGGCTTCGCTCGTCACTTCAATACGGCGCTCTCTTGCTTGTTCGGCATTAATAAAACCGGCATTTAAATCGGCGTCTATCGCCATTTGTTTACCCGGCATAGCATCAAGGGTAAAACGCGCAGTGACTTCCGCAATACGCCCTGCACCTTTGGTAACCACGACAAAGTTAATAATAATTAAAATCAAAAACACCACTAAACCAACGGCATAATTACCACCGATAACCACTGAGCCAAAAGCCTCAATAACTTTACCCGCCGCTCCCGTACCTTCATGTCCTTCTAATAAAACAACCCGTGTACTGGCAACGTTAAGAGCTAAACGTAAAATAGTGGCGATGAGAATAACCGAAGGAAACGAACCAAACTCTAAGGGTTTTAAGGTGTAAACCGTAATAAGTAACACTACTAATGACAGGGCAATATTAAAGGAAAATAGTATATCCAATAACCATGCGGGCATGGGTAATATCACCATACCCAACGCAGCCATCACCAATAGGGGGGTGCCAAGACCAGAGAAGTGGCTTAATTTAGTTTGTTTGAATTGATTAAAATAGGCAGTTAATTGCATTCGATACAGCTAGCTCTTAATGATAGTTTTTTGACACTAACAGTGAAATTGCAAAAGCTATACCAGAAATAACAGTGACGAGTGACGAGAAAGAAAAGTGGCGAGATTAGAAGCTCAGCTATTGGTAGTGTTTCTTCGTAACTAGAAACTTTATTTGCTGATAACCGTGTTCAGTATTTGAAATCGTCAGGGATTGGCAGGTTTTTCGCAATAGGAATGGGTTGTTTAGCGCGACCTTTCTTATGTTCATTTAACTGATAAATAAAGGCTAATACTTGTGCAACGGCCGCATATAACTCTTCAGGAATGCCTTGATCAACTTCTGCGGTGTAATAAAGTGAGCGAGCTAAGGCGGCAGATTGCACTATCTCAACATTGTGCTCTTTGGCAATGGTTCGAATATGTATCGCCATTTCATCCATGCCTTTAGCAATAAGCACTGGCGCTCCCCCTACGGCAGCATCATACTTTAATGCGATACTAAAATGGGTTGGATTGGTAATAACAACATCGGCATTAGGTACTTCAGCCATTTGTCGTCGTTGCGACATTTCATACTGAGTGCGCTTTATTCGCCCTTTTATTTCAGGATTACCCTCAGTATTTTTATGCTCATCTTTGACCTCTTGTTTAGTCATTTTTAACTGCCGGTTATGATTCCAAACCTGATAAGGAGCATCAATAATGGCGATAATACCAATAGATAGCGCTAGCACTAAAAACATCCACAATAATAAATTAACCGAGTGGATAAAGTTATTAGGCATGGTTTCTAGACTTAAGCCTAATATGTCATCAAAAAGAGAACTAAGTAATAAAAAAGCTACAATAAAAACCACGAAAAACTTTAAAATGGATTTAATCAGCTCAACCGCCGCTTGCACGCCAAACATACGTTTAAAACCTGCTAAAGGAGAGAGTTTACTGGCTTTGGGCGCCATTGCCTCCCAAGAAAAGCTCATACCGCCTAACAGGGTATTACCAATAAAAGCAGCTATAGTAATAATAAGAAATATCCATAACATCGGCTGGATAACCGCACCAACAGCATGGCTAACCACCACAAACAAGGCATTAATATCCATGGCTTCTTCACGAGTAATACTAAATAAACGTTTCATTACTTGTGATAATGATTGTGCTAGGGAAGCGCCCATCAGCAGCAGCGCGGCAGCACTGCCCACAAGCACAAACATAGTGCCGAGATCTTTCGAACGGGCTATTTGACCTTTTTTTCTGGCGTCGGTGAGTTTTTTTGCCGTCGGCTCTTCAGTTTTTTCACCACTGTCAGATTCAGCCATTTAAGGTGCCGCCCGACAATCGATAAGATAGCAGCTAAAATCTAATGCTCGTTGCCATTGCATTTCAAAATGAGTAAGAAAATTACCAAACGTTAGCCACATAATCAGCAAGCCTGCCATCATGGTAATAGGAAAACCAATCGCAAAAATATTCAACTGCGGCGCGGCGCGAGTCATAATACCAAAAGAAAAATTAATCAATAACATCGCCGTCAGTGGCGCTAACGCTAATGACAGCGCAGTAGCAAACATCCAGCCACCCCATTCTGCTAATTCTTTAAACTTAGTGCTATCTAACTCGCCACCACTAATAGGCAAGGTATCAAAACTAGCGACAACAAACTGTAAATAAGCTAAATGGCCATCCATGACCCAAAAAAGCAATGACGATAATATTAAAAAGAATTGCCCTACCGCGGGTACATTCATACCACTGGCAGGATCAACCAATGAAGCAAAACCTAATCCTGACTGCATGGCAATAATTTGCCCAGCTAAAGTAAACGTATTAACCACCATAACAGTCACAAAACCGAGCATCACGCCAATAATTGTTTGTTTCCCCACCAATAACACGGTATGAAAAGATAATAACTGCTCAATTTGCGTCGGAGGGATAGCCGGCATAATGGCGATAGTAACTGTGATACACAGAAATAATTTTATCCGGGTAGGGATGGTGCGAGCGCCAAAGCCTATCATGGTCATGATTAAAGCTGAAACACGGGTAAAAGGCAGAATAAAATCGGCCAGATATTGATTAATAACTGACTCGGTAAATTCCATTAACTCACCACGCTTGGAATACTAGCAACCAGCCTGAAGGTGTAGTCCATCAACTTTTCTATGCCCCAATGACCGCCATAGATAAGTGCCAGCAAAGTGACAATGAGTCGAGGTAAAAAACTTAATGTTTGTTCATTAATTGACGTTGCCGCCTGAAATATAGCGACAAGTAAGCCAACAAATAAGCTAGGCAAGATCACCGCACTGACTAGTACAATCACTAGTAGTAAAGCATCTCTTAATATGTCAACAAAGACTTCTGGACCCATCTTTTTCTCTTTCTTGCTTACTTAATTATTTACTTAAAGTATAACATCTTAAATTTAACGCCTTAGCCACCTAAGCCATAACTGGTTGCTATAGTACCAATCACTAAATTCCAACCATCAACTAATACAAATAACATTAGTTTAAACGGTAAAGACACTATCATTGGCGATAACATCATCATACCCATAGCCATCAGAATACTCGCGACGACAAGATCTATAATTAAAAAAGGAATGAACAAAATAAAGCCAATTTGAAAGGCTGTTTTCAATTCACTAATGATGAAAGCGGGAATAATGACGGTCATGGGTAAATCTGTAGGATTATCAACCGCCTCTAAACCCGCCATTGACGCTAACGTGTCTAAATCTTTTAATCTTGTTTGCTCTAGCATAAAAGCGCGCAATGGCACCTTACCCTTATCAATAGCTTCAACAGAGGTTAACTGCTCAGCTAAGTATGGTTGAATAGCCGTTTCATCAATTTGATTATAAACTGGCGTCATAATAAACAACGTCATAAATAAGGTTAGACCAATAATAACTTGGTTTGACGGTGTTTGTTGCAAACCAAATGCTTGACGCAAAATAGCCATTACCACCACGATACGCGTAAAAGAAGTCATCATAATCACGGCAGCTGGGATAAAGCTTAACGCCGTCATAAAAATTAAAATTTGCAGGGTAACCGAATACTCTTGTGAGCCATCGGCATTGGTGGTGAGCGTTAATGCTGACATGGATAAATCATCAGCAGCATAAAGGCCAAAGCTTGGACTAAAGGCTGTTAACATCAATAAAATCAGTAAAAGTGCTTTTTTCATCATAATTATTTTTAGTTTTTTATTTGCTTTGCTTACCACTCGCTTTTTGTAAAAACGCGAGTACATTGCCAGCCATTGGCAGTGATGTTTCTGTTGTAGCCACTATTGGCTCAGCTAAATTATCAATCAGGGTAATTTGCTGTGCTGTAACTCCCAGTACTAACTGTTGCTCTGCTACTTGTACAATCACTAAGCGCTCTTTGGCACCTAAAGATAAACTGGCAACAACGCTCAGTTGTTTAGTGTTTTGTTGGGCAAGGTTAAAACGTTTTAACACTAAGGCACTAATAATGATTAAAGCTAAGACCATAAGCAGCGATAGAACCATGCTACCGGCGTCCATGTTTGCCATCACATGCTTACCTACTTCCGGGGCTTGCTCTGAGGCGGTTACTGTCGGCTCTGTGCTTTGTTCAATATCTTGATTAGCAGCTTGTTGAGCATAAGTAACCTGTACACAAAAACTAAAAAAAATCGCGGTAAGTAATCTTAAAAACATCGCCATTATTTCAATTTTTTAATACGTTCAATTTGACTGATAACATCCGTTAAACGAATACCAAACTTATCGTTAACAACCACCACTTCGCCGTGAGCAATGAGAGTACCATTCACTAAAACATCAAGTGCTTCACCAGCAACTCGGTCAAGCTCAACAACGGAGCCTTGGTTCAATTGTAATAAATTTCTAATACTAATATTGCTACGCCCTACTTCCATAGAAATAGTTACGGGAATATCTAAAATGGCATCAAGCTTACGTTTTTCATCACCTGTTATCGGGGCGCTGTCTTCGGTTAGCTCTTCAAGTTCAACCGCTTCGGCTTGTGCAGACCCTTCAGCTAAGGCTTCGGCTTGTTCATCTAACGCCTCATCCCACATACTTAGGTCTTCACCTTCATCTTTATCATTACTCATACTGCTTGCCTCAATGTTCAATGCTTTAAAATATTAATCTATAAATTTTGCTAAGTTGCTGAAGTTACATGTCATCTTCAAGTAGCTGCAACTCTGCATCACTATCAAGACGCTTTCCGCCTTTAGTTAAAATGGTCAGCTCAGATTTCACTGACTCTGGACGCTTAATTTTTTCTTCAATTTTCAGAGCGACATTATCTCGACTACGACCTAATTTTGCTCTAAACGTTGGTAGGTCTTCAATGAGTACCGTGATATGTTCTGGCATTTCTATGGGAATAATATCACCCGCTTGTAGGTCCATAACTTGGCTTAGCGGTATTTCCACTTCTAAAAATTTGGTATTAATGGCAACAGGTACATCCATAATTTCATCGCGAAGCGCTTTAGACCAACGCATATCGGTGTCTTCTTTATCACTTTGTACGCCGGCATCAAGCAATTCTCGAATAGGCTCTAACATTGAATAGGGCAATGCTACATGAAAATCACCACCGCCACCGTCAAGTTCAATATGAAAAGAGCTAATCACCACCACTTCGGTTGGGCTGACAATATTTGCCATCGACGGGTTAACTTCAGAATCAAGGTATTCAAACGACACGTCCATAACTGGCGACCAAGCTTCTTTATAATCTTCAAAAATAAGCTTTAATAGCATTTGAATAATACGCCGTTCTGTTGGCGTAAATTCGCGGCCTTCAATTTTGGCATGATAACGGCCATCACCACCAAAAAAATTGTCTACTAAAATAAAGACTAACCGCGCTTCCATCGTGATCAAAGCCGTGCCTTTTAACGGACGAAAACGCACCATATTCAAACTGGTCGGCACAAATAAAGTGTGAATATACTCACCAAACTTGATCATTTGGATACCGTTAATTGACACTTCTGCGGTACGGCGCATCATATTAAATAAACTGATACGCATGTGACGAGCAAAACGTTCATTGACCATTTCCAGTGTTGGCATACGGCCACGCACAATACGGTCTTGTGAAGAAAAATCATAGTCAGAGGTGCCGTCTTTACTTTCAACAACCTCTTCAACGGCCTCTTCTTCTTCAACATCATCAACGCCATGTAGCAACGCATCAATTTCGTCTTGCGATAATAAATCACTCACTGGTCATTCTCTTTTTTACCTTGGTTTTTTACTGTTAACTTATTTCGATGTGCAACCAACAACTTTGCGGTTATTGCATAACAAAGCCAGTGAAGAGTACTTTTTCAATGGTTTTGTCACCTTCAACATCCGTCATTACTTTTTGTACTGCCGCAAGCGATTGCTGTTTTAACGCCTCTTTACCGGCACTGGTTGATAAATCATCGGCATTTGCCTGTGAAAAAACGCCTAATAGAGTGCTTTCAATCAGCGGTACATGCATTTTGGTATTTTCTTCACTATCACCGCTACGTACTAATAATTGCACCCGAATTTCAACAAATCGATCACGAGCCGCACCCGGCACATTAAAACGAAATGGTCTTGGCATGGGTACATACAGAGCGGTACCCACTTGAGCACCTTCGGCTTCATCACCTTGCGCTTCATCACCTTCAGCCATCGCTGACTCACTATCTAAGGCCGAATCAAGTTGTTCTTCACTTGTCATTTCATCACCGCCGGTCATAAAAAAGAAATAACCACCGCCTCCAGCAGCTAATAAAACCACTACCGCGATAATAATGATCAGCATTTTTTTCTTTTTTCCACCGCCATCTAATTCCAATTCAGCTTCATTACCTTCGGCTTTTTCTTTTTCGTCTGCCATAAGTTGACCTTTTATTTTATATTGCTAAATATTATACCCATATTACCTTAGATAATATCCTTGAAATGCATCCTAGCCAATGTGTTTTCATCAACTTAGGCGATTTAGCTTACACTTTTACTAAACACTTTTACTAAACACTTTTACTAAACATAATAATCGACAGCATTTGCGGAAGCATTAATCTTATGTGCTGATAAAGTATGCTCAACCATATCACTTGCCATGGCTGTACTTTCGCCCTGTTGCTGATTTGAACCTGCGGTTTCATCATCAGATTGTTGCGACTGTTGTTCAACATTAGCATCTCCTACATCAACACCTTGCTCTGCTAACATGTCACGTAGCTTATGCATATTTTGCTCAAGTGCTTCTTTAGCTTGCTGGTTTTGTACCACAAAACTAACCATTGCTTGTTCGTTTTGCAAGTTTACTCGCACCTGCATATTGCCAAATTCTGGAGGATCTAAAGTAATATCAAATTGCTGTAATTTTTGCGAAACCATTAACATGACTTTGTCTTTTACCGCGTCGGCAAAGTCTTTACGAAAAATAGCAATAGTTTCTTGATGTAGCTGGGTATTGGTTTTTTGGCTTGGTGTGACTTCAGTTGCTACGGCAGGGTTAAGAATGTCCGCCGATTGCTGTTCAAACGACTGCTGGGCTACTTGCGTTGCTTTGCTGCTTATATCAGTAAAACTCGCATTAGCTGAAAATTCAGCTTTCATTGGTTTAGTCGGTTTATCTTCTGCCATAACTTCTTCGCTAATTTGGTTTTGATTTTTAGCGGATAAATACTCTTGACCCAATTCTTTAGCTATTTTTTGTGCTTGCACTTTACTCAGCGGTTGCTCAGTAGCATCATTAACAGCACTATTTGTTTGTGCACTTAGGTTAATTTTATGCTCTACAGTTTTTTGATTTGGGCTTTGCGTTATGTTTTCATCGGTAATACTTTGATTACTAATAGGTTGTCCAACACCAACTTGATTGTTAATAACGGGTATGTCAATAACAGCTGTCGACTGCGACGAAGCTGACTCTTTACTCTGCCCCTGCGGCGTTTGCTTAGGCATTTGTTTAGACAGGGCTAATTCAGCAATTTTTTTATTTAGTGCTGATTGCGTACTTTCAAACTGGCTAGCGGCATCTTTGGCAGTGACTTCTTGCTCTAGTTGCTTTGACGTTATATTTTCAGCTATTTTTTCCGTTTTAATAGCTGATGGCAGTTCACTCACCACGGCTAGTTTTTGCGCTTTCTCATTAGTTTGCTTTTCTGTTGCTAAATCAGCATTTTTTGCTTTAACATTTTCTGCTGTAACTAGTGACTCGACAGTATCTGTGATGGCAGCAGTTTTTAGCTCACCCTTAGCTGTCGATTCAGCAAGAGTAGGTTTAACAGGAATAGGCTCAACAGGCAATTTAGCCATGTCTTTGTTTATCTTTGGTGCTGTGCTCGACGTACTTAACAGATGCTTTTTATCGATTATATTTTCTGTTAAGTCTTGTGTAAGCGGCTCTGTTGATACGGCTTTAGCCACGCCAGATAAATCCGCAACTAAGTTACTGCTTTTTAACAATAGTTGCGCTTCATACAAAGCTTTTTGTTCAGTAGCTTTTTGTTCGGTAGACTTATTTTCAGTAGCTTTTTGTTCTGTAAATAACGACTCAGATTTTGACTCAGCAAGTAAAGTATTGTCCGCTTTATAAAGAAATGACATCAATTGTTCAGAGGCTAAAAGTGCTTGCTCTTCAGTACTACTTACCGAGCTACTTACCGAGCTATTCGCCGAGGTGCTAGTAGCCGAGGTAGCAGGTTCTTGACCATTTTTGCCGCTAGCGGCAATTTTTTGCTGTTCAGAGTCTAGTTTTTCATTATCAATATTTTGGCTTTGATTGACACGGTTATCATCGGTTTTATTGACTTGATTAGCCGATTTTTGTGCTAGCTTCTGTGCTAATTGCTCTGCTTCACTTTTATTACTTACATTACTTACTTGAGTTGCATCAGTCTTATCAGCATCATTCTTTTTATCGGCTTTACTGATTTTATTTAAGCGCTCACTGGTTTCTTCATGGTTACTGGCAAGGTGTTGATCAATTAATTTCGAGAAATCATCATTGCTTTTGGTACGAGTCGTCGTAGCGCTTTCATCCATCACCTCGACATTTTTCGAGACACTAATTGGTAAGACATTGAGTTGTGACATAGTTATTCCAATTACTTATAATTGTTCGTTGATAGCCAAGTTAACACTTGTTTGTTTATTTTTATTTATTCACCACCGAACCGCAACGTTTCACGGAGGGCTCTTCGATCCTACACAGAGGTTTGATCAATCTCGGTGTAGTGCGCAGCAAGACCTGCATGGATGTAGGTCACTTAGGTTATGCATGGAGCATATAACCTGCCTCGATGTTCTTTGTGGTAATACTTTTAAGCTAAATTAAATACGTTTACTTTTACTTATTTACTTATTTACTTATTTACTTATTACAAGTTAAGCAAAAAACATTCCAGTTTCACTTTCCTGTCACTTTCCTATCATTTTCCTACATAAAGTAACGTATGGCTTTAAGAAAGTTGCCGACGAATAAATTGCTGTGTCGCTATTTCATCAAACATGTTTTGCTCTTTTTTATTCGCTATTTTAGTGAGCGCTAACTGTCGTTTAGCCGCTAACATTTCTACCGCTTTTACTTTTTGACGCTGCTTAAGCCAAAGTGTTTTACTTTGTTCAACCAAGGCTTTTGCCTGTTTCATGGCTATTTCCACTTGCTTGGATGCATAATCAAGTTTACTGATAAAAGCATGATAGTGGTTGTAGGTCGCGCTATCTAAGCCAACACTTGAGCGCTGACTCAAGCGTTTCATGTATTCTAAACGGTAATCGGCAACACTCTGCAAACGAATTAAATTTTGCTGATAATCATTTTCTGCACCACGCAAGGTATTGGCGGCTAACTCTTCTTTACCCTGTTCAAACTTTAATAAGGTTTCAAGTTGCTTTGTTGCCATGATAATTCTCCAAAAATATTAACAGTTACACTTTACAAACTAAGCTGGCATACCTTGGTTAGCATTAGCTTGGCTATTAGCCGTAGCCGCGGCAATAATTTCTTTTAACTGCGCAACACTTTGTTCATAAGGAATAACTTCTTGCATTTGTTGCTGTAAAAAGAAGTTAATAACGGGTACAACATTAATGGCTTGATCAATGCGCGGATCGTTGCCTTTTGTGTAGGCACCAATGGCAATTAAGTCTTTGTTTTGCTGATACACGGAATAAATTTGTTTCAATTGACGGGCAAGCACTTGATGTTCTTCGCTAGCAACCATAGGCATAACCCGAGAAATTGAGCTCTCAATATCAACTGCTGGGTAATGACCCGAATCAGCTAATTCTCGTGATAAAACGATATGGCCATCTAATATTGCTCTTGAAGCATCCGCGATAGGGTCTTGTAAATCATCCCCTTCGGTTAATACGGTATAAAAGGCGGTAATAGAGCCTTGACCTTCACCACCATTCCCTGCGCGTTCAACTAATTGCGGTAATTTTGAAAATACTGACGGCGGGTAGCCTTTAGTGGCGGGTGGCTCACCAACTGCTAAAGCAATTTCACGTTGTGCTTGCGCATAGCGTGTTAATGAGTCGAGTAGCAATAAAACATTAAGCCCTTTGTCGCGAAAGTATTCACTAATTTGTACCGCACTTTCACAGCCTTTTAACCGCATAAGGGGAGAATTATCAGCGGGTGCTGCTACTACCACTGAGCGCGCACGCCCTTCTTCTCCTAAAATTTCTTCAATAAACTCTTTTACTTCTCGGCCACGCTCCCCCACTAAGCCAACCACAATCACATCGGCGTTAGTGCCTCGAGTCATCATGCCCATTAAAACACTTTTACCCACACCTGAGCCTGCAAATAAACCCATGCGCTGACCTTTACCAACAGTTATAAAGCTATTAATAGCTCTCACCCCGACATCTAGCGGCTCAGTAATAGCACGTCTCGATAAAGGGTTTATCGGTTGATTATCATTAACATAGTCACTGTCTGATTCAATAGGGCCTTTACCGTCAAGTGGCTTACCAATGCCATTAATAACTCGACCAAGCAGCTTCATCGATAAAGGTAAATGTAATTTAGTAGATATAGGTAAAACGCGTGCGCCAGGAGAAACACCACGCAAGCTTTCTTCTGGCATTAAATAAGTGATATCTTGCGCAAAACCAACCACTTCAGCGAGTAAATCGCCATGTATGGTTTCCACTAAACATTGGCTACCAACATGCGCTTTAACACCAACGGCTTCTAAGGTTAGGCCAACAACACGTACCAAACGCCCCGCGACACTTTCCTTAAAAGGATGCACAAAATTTTGACTGTTTTTAAGTCTTTCACTGATACGGAGACTATCGACCATGGTTTACCTTTTTCTAATGTATTTATTCAGCTTAGAAATATTTACCACAGAGAACACCGAGGTGCTAATGTACTACACCGAGAATAACAAAGTCTCCATGTAGGCTCGAAGAGCCCTCTGTGAAGCATCGCGGCTCGGTGGTGAACAGTTACTTCTAATTAACGCTTTTTCTAATTAACACTTTTTCTAATTAACAAGGCGCGCGAACAAGTTCCCGCCTACAAGTGTCAAAATATATTATTGATGTAAAGCATCTTGCAAAAAAGATTCCAACACTTGCTTAAGGCGAGATTTCATCTGCAAATCAATATTAGAAGTGCTATTTTCAATTTGACAACTACCTGGGGTTAACTGGGGTGCCGGTAGCAAATGCCAACCGCTATCTTTAAGGTATTTTTCACCAAACTGTTGTTCAACAAGCTTGATGTCATCGGGGTGTAAATGAATTTGTGTTTGCACATCATTACTTGGTAATGCTTTGATACCCGTACTAATAGCGGCCATTAAAATATCGGGGTTAGTTTTTGCTTCTTGTAAAACCACCGCTTCGGTAAGCTGCACCACTAAATTTAACAGTTGCTCTTCAATGTTTTTTTCGACCTTGGCAAGCGGTTTATTAAGCTGCTCTATCAAACTTTGCCAGTTAGTGCTTAAGGTATCTATTCTGTCTTTACCTTGCGCCAAACCCTGCTCTTTACCTTCTTCTATTCCTTGCGCCGTGCCTTCCGTCAATCCTTTGGCTTTACCCTCTTCATAACCTTTGGCAAAACCTTCTTCTTTGCCTTGATTAAAACCTTCTTCGGATGCTGCTTGTCTAATTTCTTCAATTTCTTGTGCCGTTAGAGGCACGATTTCAATCTCTTCTTCTTCTGGTGGCTCAAAATGCCAATTAGGCTTTTTACCTAAAGCGTTAGTGTGACTTTCTTGCTTGGCTGTTGGTTTGGTTGCCACGTTAGGTAGTGACCAAACATCTAAGCTTTGTTGATCGGCTTTAATGATGCGAACGGGTTTATTACTCATGTTCAATTATCCTGCACAGCATGTTGTTAGACTAAAACCAACGCGAAAAAAATTATAAGAATTCATCACCACCACCACCACCACCGCCAAGCATAATTTCACCAGCGTCAGATAATCGACGGGCAACGGAAAGTATTTCTTTTTGTGCCGCTTCTACTTCACTGATACGCACCGGTCCCATGGCTTCAAGGTCATCCGCTAGCATTTCGGCCGCACGTTTAGACATATTACTAAGAATTTTTTCTTTAAGTGCCTCATCAGTACCTTTAATCGCTTTCATCAAGGCGTCTTGCTGTACGTCACGCAGTATGGCTTGCATGCCTCTGTCATCAACATCGGCTAAATTTTCAAAAACAAACATTAAATCTTGAATTTGTTGACTCATTTCTTCATCATTTTCACGAATTGAATCCATCAGCAGACCTTCAACATTAGTATCTAGATAATTCATGATATCTGCGGCGGCTTTCAGGCCACCCATTTTCGCAGCTTGTGCGCCCGCTTGACCCGCAAACTGTTTTTCCATAATTTCATTTAATTCTTGTAAGGCCGCCGGTTGCACTTCTTCTAAATTGGCAATACGCATCATTAAGTCTAAACGGACTTTATCGGTAAACTGACCCATAATTTCAGCCGATTGCTCAGGCTCTAAATAAGATAAAACAATGGTTTGAATTTGTGGATGCTCGTTACGAATGATATTGGCTACTTGCTTAGAGTCCATCCATTTTAACGAGTCTAAACCTTTAGCACCGCCTCCCATAACAATTTGATCAATCAAATTACCCGCTTTATCTTCACCTAAAGCGGCGGTTAATGCTTTACGAACAAACTCTTCACTTTGGAAGCCAATAGTAGAGAAGTTTTGTATTTCATGAATAAACTGTTTATGCACCGCGGTGATTTTTTCTTGAGTAAAATCTTCCATGGCCGCCATGACAGTACCCACTTGCTGTACTTGCTTCGGCTCAAGATGTTTTAGAATTTGTGCGGCATCTTCTTCTGACAAACTTAACAGTAAAATACCTGCTTTTTCTGCGCCATCTAATTTATTAACATCAAAGCCTGCGGGTGCTGGGGCTAATTCACCAACCTCTGTTTCATCACTCATCTTCGTTCAACCAACTTTTAACTACTTGCGACGATAATTCTGGCTCATTTGCCACTAAAGCACGAACCGCTTTTAAAACATCTTCATCTCGGTGAAGATCGGGTAACTGTAAACTACCATCAGGTGCAAAACCAACATTACCTGCATCAAAATCAGAGGTAAGCATATCCATGGTTTCATCACCTAAATCGATATGACTATCAAGAGATTTATCACCATAATCTTCAGGGGTGCTATCTGGGTAAATTAAGCGTTTCAACATGGGGCGAACAACCGCTAATATCAACACAATAATAACCAAAGCGCCCATCACTAATTTTAACACCTTCATAAACCAAGGTTGTTCCCAGATAGGGACTTCTGCGACCGCGCCAAAATCAGAGCGAGAAAATGGAATGGTTATCACTTCCAAAACATCACCACGTTGTAAATCAAAACCAACACTCCCTTGTAATAGTCGACGAATGGCGGCAATTTCTGCGACTGATCTTGGCTCTTTTGCCACGGCGGCTACTTGTGTGCCCTCTTCACCTTCTGTGTCAGTATTTGCTGGCGTAGGTACAGTACTATTAACATAGTCAAGCGCTACCGAAACACTTACTTTACGGATAATACCTGTTTGTTGTTTAGTATGGCTGATCGCTTCGTCAAGTTCATAATTTTTAGTTGATTCACTGTGCTTTCTACTTGGCATCGCTTTCTTTTGACCCGTAGTCGCATCTTCGGGAATACTTGATTCTAATGGCGGTTGATTGGTTAAAGCACCAGGGATACCCCCTAATCCGCCACCGATTGAACTGTCGTCAACTTTCATTTCACTTCGTAAAGCGGGTAAGTCTGAATTATAACGACGCGCTGTTTCTTCGGTGTGAGTAAAATCCATGGTCACGTCAACTTGGGCGGTATAATTGCTTAAGCCAACGATGGGAATTAAAATATTGTCAATTTTTTCCATGTATTCTTGTTCGCGATTTTGCTCAATTTCGAACTCACCACGCGAGCGTGATGAAATAGAGTCTTGCGAGCCAGAATTAAGTAAGCGACCATTTTGATCGGTAACTGTTACTCTGTTTGGGCTTAAGCCCTGCACAGCCGAGGCAATAATATCGACCACGGCATCGACTTCTTCAGCCGATAAAATACGACCTCGTTGCATGGTTAATACCACGGTCGCGGATGGATTTTTTTCTCGACGGGCAAAAATATTTTCTTTAGGAATAGCTAATAAAACTTTGGCTCGGGCAATACTTTGTAGTTGCTCGATGGTTTTAGCTAACCTTTGTTCACGACCGTATTTTAATCGCTCCCGCTCCATGCGTTGACTAACACCAAAGCCCATGTCTTTCATTAACATGTCTTCACCTTCAGAAGGTTCATTGCTTAAACCTTCACGGGCAAGTAATAACTTTACATGTTGATATTCATCGGTAGGCACCGAGATGGTGTTATTTTCTTGACGGTAATCCACTTGATTGGCATCAAGAAAGTCCATGGTTTTAATCAGCTGTTCGGTGGGTAATTTAGATAAAATACGATAATCAGGTTCATTAGCTAAAATAATGACAAACACCGCAATGGCCAAACAAATAGATAAGGCCACCACTAGGGTTATTTGCCGTAAAATATCGACATTACCCAATGTTGCTGAGAAGCCTGACTTTTGCTCTTGCATAGCACCATTTTCACCTGAGTCACTGGCGATAATATCTGTACTACCATCAGTTGCTACCATTGTATTTGTATCAGCCAATTAACTTCTCCGCTTACTGCTATTTTTTATTTGATTTTATTTCTTGTAGGAGAGAATTAATTCTCGAAAACATCGCGGTTAAAACCGCTCCTACATCAGGTCGGTAGTTGCCTAGACAGGCATGCTCATAATTTCTTTGTAAGCTTCAACAAACTTGTTTCTAACTTGTACTGTTGCGTCTAAAGCGACACCTGATTTAGATGACGCTATCATCACTTCTGCTAATGTAACGCTGCGATCACCCATTTCAAACGCCATTTTTTTAGCGCCGGTATCTTGTTGTAGTTCATTGACTGTTTTTAAAGCATCGGTAAGTAAATTACCAAAATCATTGCTAGATTTATTAACTTGCCCGGTAGGATTAACGGCTTGTAGATCGCCACCAACGGCAGGTATTTTATTACCTGTAGCTTGTAATGACATATTTTGCATCTGGGCAAATAAAGAATTAGTTTTAATATCCATACGGGTCTCGCTTGTGTCAATTTTTTGCTTATAAAAATGGTTATCAACCTATTAATGGTGATGCTGCAAGCATGATGCCAATCAATATAAGTTTGGAATTTATAACGTGGAAAAGCTGTAATGCTCTACACATTACAGCTTTTCTATTAATCGGAACGCGAATAAATCCCCTTTGACGATTAAGCCGGTATTTGGATACCTGAATCACGCATACGAGCAATTTTATAACGTAACGTGCGCGGACTAATGCCTAAGCGCTCAGCTACCTCTTTACGGCTGCCATGACAGGCTTGTAAAGTGTCGAGGATAATTTGATGTTCTTGCAACTTAAGTTCACTACCTAATTTGTCGTCAGGTGCAGGTTGTTGCTCTATTTTACTGACATTTTCAGTGTCAAAATTTTCAATCAATAAATCATCAGCATCAATAATTTGATTACAGTGTAAAATAAGCGCGCGTTGTATGACATTGTCTAGCTCGCGGACATTACCCGGCCAACTGTAAGCATTAAGTTTACTGCGCGCCGCGGGGCTAAATTCAGCAACTTGTTCGCCACTTTTTTGACAATAACACGCGACTAAATGTTGCGCTAACGGGAGAATATCATCTACACGTTCGGCCAATGGTAGCCAAGTTAATGGAAATACATTGAGACGATAATAGAGATCCTCTCTAAAATCCCCTTTTCTAACGGCTTCTTTCAAATCTCGGTTGCTGGTAGCAATAATGCGCACGTCTAAATTAATGGTTTTTCTACCACCTAAGCGCTCTACTTCCCGCTCTTGTAATACCCGTAAAATTTTTGCTTGTAAGCCCAAATCCATTTCGGTAATTTCATCAAGTAAAATAGTACCCCCTTGTGCTTGCTCAAACTTACCCGGACAAGCCTGAATAGCCCCCGTAAAGGCCCCTTTTTCATAACCAAATAAGGTTGCTTCCAGCATATTTTCAGGAATGGCCGCACAGTTAATGGCAACAAAAGGCTGTTGTGCCCTAGGTGAGTTGTTATGCACATATTGTGATAACACTTCTTTACCCGAGCCACTTGGTCCAAGCACCATAACAGAAGCTTCGGTTGTTGCTACTTTACGGGCTAGACTAAGCAACTCAATACTGCGTTTGTCAGCAACAATAGGTGAATTTTTATTAACAACGGCTGGGGGAATATATTGGCTAACCATATTTAGCAGCACTTCAGGTGAAAATGGTTTGGCAATATAATTACAGGCGCCATCTTTCATCGCTTTTACGGCATCATCAATAGTGCCGTAGGCTGTCATTAGCAGCACAGGCATATTAGGTAGCTGATTTTTAATGTTTTTGAGTAACGATAATCCTGACATACCGCCCATTTGCACATCACTAACCACTAAGTCAACCTTATGATTTTTAAGCAGTAATAACGCCGCCTCGGCCGAATCAGCTTCTACACACTGGTAATCAGCTAAACTTAAGGTGTCAATTAATGCTTCTCGTAACCCAGCATCATCTTCAACCACTAATATTTTATGATTACTCATTTTGTACCTCCTAGCTTATTTTTTGCTAACAGTGGTAACTGCAAACAAAAATGTGCCCCTTGCCCTGCTTGGCTAAGGTAGTTAACTTCACCTTGATGAGCCTCAAGTACTGATTTAACAACAGCCAAACCAAGACCCGTGCCTTTTGAACTTGAGGTATAGAAAGGCTCAAAAATTTTATCGATTATGGCTAAATCAATACCTGGGCCATTATCTTGCACGCTGATATAAACGCTACTTTGCTCAACGTATACTTGAATATTAACAATGGCAGGCGTCAACTTGACGCTTTCAGCCGCCTGCAAAGCATTATGAATAAGATTTTGCATTGCTCCCGCCAAGGCATTTTTATTGGCTAAAACTTGACAATCATCACTGTTTAAATGCACATTTACTTGGGCTTTAGCTTTAATAATTAGTGCGTCCATTGCTTGTACTGAGTCATTAATCAGCTCATTAACAGACAGCGGCGCAACCACTTGCTCATTACCACTTTTAGAAAACAGCAGCATGTCATTAACTTGTTGCTCTAAATCATGCAAACGTGCGGTCAGTTTTTCTTGAAAAGTGGCACGAGCATTATCAGGTAACTTTCTATTTGACAGGTTAGCGCTATACAACATAGCCGCAGATAAAGGAGTACGAATTTGATGAGCTAAGGTTGATACCATTTTTCCAAGCGAAGAAAGACGCTGCATCTGCCCTACTTTATCTTGCAACAAACGCGTTTCAGTTAAGTCGGTGATCATGATTAACTGGCCCGGCTGAGCGCCTAAACTGGCGATCTCTAGCTTAACGCGACGGCCATCTTTAAGAGAAACCTCATGCCAATCGTCTGCTCTGGGTTTAAAAGAGCGAGCAATCACATTAAACCAAAGTTGCCCTAAAATAGGCTCATCAAGTAAACTGCGAGCAACCTTATTGATTTTAACCACCACACCATCACCATCTAACATCACCAAACCCGTTGGCATCATTTCAATCAATTGATCGGCCATTTGCGCTTGGCTTGACTGGCTTAATTGACTTGCTTGTTTTGGCTGTAATGGTAATTGTAACTGTGGCTTTAGTTGTGACTTTAGTTGTGGCTCTGGTTGTGCTTGACTGGCAGCTTGATTTGTAGCTTTATTTACAGCTTGATTTGTAGCTTGATTTGTAGCTTTATTTACAGCTTGATTTGTAGCTTTATTTACAGCTTGATTTGTAGCTTTATTTACAGGTAATGCCTTAGCTGAAACTAAGGGTATTGTTGATTTTTGCTGGTTTTGTTTTACTTTAGACAGCTGAGATAGCTGAGCAAGTTCAGCACGCAAAGCGGCTAATTCACCCGGAAAAGCTTCTTGGGCCAACACCCCTTCTTTATTACTAAAAGCAACATTAGCGGGATTAAAAGTATGCTTAACATCAAAATGCTGTACTTGTGCCATAAAACAAAGTCCAAATAAAAATTTTATCTAACCTTGTTCAAAGCACTTTACATGCCATAAATTTTAATGTTATTTATCAGTTACTTACAATAGAAAAATAAAAAATTTAGCAATCCGGTTACTGTCAAACTATTGGCTTTTGCAATTCATACTTACGCATTTTTTCAACTAAAGTAGTTCTACGCATCCCCAAGGTTTCTGCGGCGCGAGCAACCACATAATCATGTTTTGCTAATGATTGTGAGATCAGAGAAACTTCCAAATCAGCTAGGTGCTCTTTTAAGTTTAAACCTGCACTGGGTAGTAAGCCTGCGTTAGATTCGGTTTGAGTTGAGCCATTAATAATAGTCGCGTCAACATCTGCCTCATCATCATCGTAATCAAAACCTGAAAACAACTCATTAATGGCGTCTTGCTCTTGCAGCTCTTCAGGATACTCTGGGGTATATTCTTCTACTTCGATATGTTGATATTTGTGAGGTAATTCTGCAACATCGACTATTTGCTCACCGTACATAATCAACATACGTTCAATTAAGTTAGATAACTCACGAACATTACCTGCCCATGGGTGTTCCATTAACGACTCAATGGCTTTCTCCGTAAAGCGCACTGTTCTACCTTGCTCGTGTTCAAAACGGCTGAGTAATTCTTTAAGTAATAAAGGAATATCTTCTTTTCGCTCGCGCAATGCCGGCGTTTCGATAGGAAAAACATTGAGGCGATAATATAAATCTTCACGAAAACCACCTGTTTTAATCATATCTTCTAAATTTTGATGGGTGGCGGCAATGATACGAACATCGGCTTTAATGCTTTTACTGCCGCCAACGCGTTCAAAAGTACGCTCTTGTAGCACACGTAACAGTTTCACTTGCATAGGTTGCGGCATGTCACCTATTTCATCAAGAAATAATGTCCCGCCTTCAGCGAGTTCAAAACGGCCTTTTCGGGTAGAGATGGCCCCGGTAAAAGCGCCTTTTTCATGACCAAATAGCTCACTTTCTAATAACTCAGCAGGAATGGCGCCACAGTTTATCGGTACAAAAGTGCCTTTGGCTCGATCCGATAAATTGTGAATATTACGCGCTACCACTTCTTTACCCGTACCTGATTCACCCAGCACTAAGACACTCGCGGGTGTTTTTGCCACTTGCTCAATTAAAAAGCGCACTTCATTCATGGGTTTACTCGACCCCACTAAAGAACGAAACAAAATACTATCGCCAAACTTGCCCGCAGCGCGAGGCAGCTTATTGTGATATTGATGACAATGATGAACCAGCTCAGTTAATTGGGCATAATTTAATGGCGTTGACAAACAACCAATAACATTGACATGACCATTCAAACTACTGACATCAACAACATCATGCAGTAAAAAAGGTATCTTAGGATTGTTTTTGACCACCTCGGCCGTTGCAGAGCTAATATCACCTGCCAATATGACCGTAAGCAGGTGCTCACTTGCTTTAAATGCTGCGGTTATCTCATCTTGTCCACATTGAAGAAAATGTTCACCAACAAAAGATAATACCGTTGCCATTTGATGAGATCTTGCGCTGTCATTATCAAGAACAAGAATTTGTTTATGACCATACATACCATTTACATGGGGAAAAGGTGCTTCAGAAACAGTTTGTGGCATAAAGTAAGTCATTTATTAGTCGTTAATCTTAATGATGATTTTAGCTACTCATCGCAATTAAGCAACAAAAACTTGACGGTTTCAACAAATAAAGGTCAGTATTTTGACTGGCTAATAAAAAATAAATAAATAACCAACAACTTGCTGTAAAAACCAACAAAATCAACTGATTTAGTGTTATGGGCATATAATTTGCTATATTAACATCAAGTGGGTTAGCGCCTTAAAAAGTGGGAAAATATTATGACAACCATGTTTGATGAAATGTTTGATGAAATGTTTGATGATAAGAGTATTTTAATTACGGACGTATCCAGCCATCTTAAATAAAGTATTAAACATGAGAAAAAACAAAGCAATATTTTTAGATAGAGATGGTGTTATAAATGAAGAAATTAACTATTTACATAAAATAGAAGACTTTGTTTTTACCCGAAATTGTCTTGAAGCTTTAAAAGCTTTTCAAACGCAAGGCTACTTGTTATTCATCATAACGAATCAAGCTGGTATAGGCAGAGGTTATTATACTGAGACTGATTATCATCTATTAACCAATTGGATGTTAGCGAGGCTTAAGCAGCACAACATAGAAATTACCCAAGTGCGTTTTTGCCCCCATCACGCACAAGAAGGCATAGGGAAATATAAACGTGATTGTTCATACCGTAAACCTAATTCAGGTATGATTAACGAGTTAGTTGAAAAGTATAATATAGATGTTGAGCAAAGTATTTTGGTCGGCGATACTCTAAGCGATATTCAAGCGGGTGTTAATGCCAAAGTAAATACTTTGGTGCTAGTTAAGAGTGGTAAGAAATTGCCGGACAAGCTGCCTGATACAATACACTACTTATGTGAAGACTTAGCTGAGTATTCTCAGCTAATGTTAACTGAATTAGCTCTAAAAAAATAAAATAAAAGGATTAATTAACATTGAAGAAATATATTTTTAAAGCCCTTAGTGAAAGTCAGTCGGCGGTGACATTATTTATGAATAATGCCGAAAACATAGCTAATATTGAAGCGGCAGCTTCATTATTGATTGGCTGCTTAAAAAACGGTCATTCAATTTATAGTTGTGGTAATGGTGGTTCAATGAGTGATGCTATGCACTTTGCTGAAGAATTAACTGGTTGCTTTAGAAAAGAAAGACCGGGATTATCTGCAACAGCTATTAGCGATCCCAGTCATATAAGTTGTGTAGCGAATGATTTTGGTTACGACTTTATTTTTTCTAGATACTTAGAAGCCAAAGCCAAAGAAGGCGATTGCTTACTCGCTATAAGCACCAGTGGCAACAGTAAAAATATATTAAAAGCAATCGAATATGCAAATAAAAACAACATCCAAGTAATTACACTAACCGGTGTTAAGTACTCTAATGCAGGCAATCAAGCAACAATCGATATTTGTACTATTGACAGCGAGTTTTCCGATCGTATTCAAGAGATTCATATTAAAATCATTCACATTCTAATTGAAATGATAGAGCGAGAGTTTTACCCTGAAAACTATAAGATCAAGGCTAACTAATAAAAGCCATAGGGCTCATACATCACAATTTTAGAACCACAGGCACCTGTTTTCACATCCACATGAATAAGCTTATTAAGACGCTGTCTAATTTGCTCATGTTTTTCAGGTGGGGCTAAAAACATCATAAATCCACCACCACCAGCGCCTAGAAGTTTTCCTCCGTATGCTCCGGCATCAATGGCTTGAGCATAAATTTCATTAATTTCATGGTTGGTTATTTCATCAGCTAGTTCTTTTTTTAGCGTCCAAGACTCTTTCAACATACCACCTAAATCGCGCATATCACAATTTAAAGATTGTAATACATCTCTAGCACTGTAGGCCATATCTAGTATCGTTGAAAGCTGTTGTTGTTTAGAGGAAAGATTATTAATTTTTTTCTCTGCAATATGACTAGCAATACGGCTAATCCCAGTAAAAAATAACATAATATGTGAATCTAGATTTTTAACGGTATTTTTTTGCATAATTAAGGGCGTAACATTAATTTTTCCAGAAGACGAGAACTCAATAAAATTAGTGCCTCCGTGTGCTGCCCAACATTGGTCTTGTGAACCAACATTTTCTTTGATCACATCTTGTTCAATGCGTATAGATTCTTCGGTTAAAAATTGTGGTGAGGAAATTTTTCCTTCTTTAGCGCGCAAAGCATTTAATAAACCAACCGTAAATGAGGAGCTTGAGCCTAATCCTGAACGAGCAGGTAAATCAGCTTGGTGCTGAATCTCAATACCTGTTGTTACATTCATTTCAGACAATACCGCTTTTACTGACGGATGCTGAATACTCTCAATGTCATTAGGCACTTCTACCTTTGAATACACGATACGATGCTTATGCTCAAAAAATGGAGGTAAATCTCTTACGGTAATATAACAATATTTATTAATGGCTGTGCCAATAACTGCACCGCCATGTTGTTTGTACCAAGGCGGATAATCAGTCCCTCCGCCAAACAAAGAGACCCTAAATGGTGTTCTTGAAATAATCATATAAACCACTCTTGAAATAATTTTTGTACTTGTGAAAAGCTAGTCGGCGTACCAATATCAATAAAATTACCGTCTGTTATATACGTTTTAATGCGATTTTTTTTATATATTTGTAAATAATCAGTTTCAAATGACCCCTGTTGATATTGTTTTAAACGTTCTAATACTTTCCCTTTAATATAATAACTCCCACCATTAATTAAACCTGAAGAGCCTGTTAATGATTTTTCATAAAAATTAGTGACATAGTTATTAGTATCAATAGTCACGTTGCCGTACCTAGTGCTATCTTCTACATGTACCAAAACCATGCCTATCTCATCTTTAGTTTTATCAACAGTCTGAAGAAAATCTGTGTAATTTACATCAAGCCATGTATCACCATTAAGTACTATTAACTCTGATTTTTTAGCTTGATTAGCGGCAAAAGAAATCGCGCCTAAAGTACCTAAAGGTTGCTCTTCAACATAATAGGAAATTTCCATTCCATCAGAATTAAATTTTTCTAAAAAAGAAATAACACACTCTGACTTATAACCTAAACTTAAAATCACATGATGAAAACCCTGCTTTTTCAATTCATTAAGTATGTAAAATAAAAATGGCTTACCGTTAATTGGAGCTAATACTTTAGGGCCTTCAGCATAAGCGGCTCTCAATCGAGTACCCAAACCACCAGCGAGTATTAACACAGAAGGTTTAGCTTTCATCACTTAACTCACCTTTTTATCAGGAATAATATAGCTACCGCTATCAAAATGAGGATAATTTAACTCTACATCTAGTTTCTTGGCAGCATATTTTCTCGGTATTTTATAAGTAGTCATTTCTTGTAAGTGTTTGGCTACTTTTGCTCCAAATTTTTGGTCCATTCTTTTTATATAAGCAGGGTCTGTATGGAATGCTTGCCAAGCTTTATCCCTGAAGGCTATGACCTGCGCAGCATCAACATAGTTAGTCGACAATGGTAATGTTTCAAAGGAATGTTGAGAATATCCTAACCAAGTATCAGGCAGTTTCAAGTTATTGGAAACTGCATCAAGATGTAGCTGAGAGCCTGGGTATGCCATAGCAGCGTAGAAATTAGCCATGTCTAGCTCCAACGACATCGCATAATCTAAATTCTCTTTCATACTGGTCAAGTTATCTTCTGGCAAGCCGAAAATAAAATTACCAGCAACATGGATACCAGCAGACTGAACTTCGCTAACCACTGAAGCTATTTTATCTTCATTAAACTTCCCCTTAACCACGTCGTCCCTTACTCGCAGAGAGACAGATTCAATACCTAAACCTAACCAATTGATACCGGCATTTTTTAATTGCTCTAAATGTCGTTCTTTTATCGTGTCAATTCGGCTATATGCCCAAATATTTAAATCATAACCACGTTGCTCAATTAAACGACAAATTTCCATAAAATGCGGTTCTTTTAGAACAAACATTTCATCTGCAATTTTTAAATTTTTAACGCCATGATTTTGAACTAAATCATCTATTTGCTTCATGATAAAGTCTGGTTGCCAGTATCTGAACCTATGTGCCCCAAAGGATGCATTTATACAGCAAAAACTACAAGTGAATGGACAACCTAAACTAGTATAAATAGATGCATAACCGCTTCTATCTGTCATGCCGTCATAGCAATGCCAATTATGTGCTCGATAATTTTTCATTGGAAGCGCATCGTAATCAACACCCGGTAAAACTTGTGAAAGTTCGCCCATTGGTACCATCGCCGCCCTTTCGTTATGAACAACCTGCTTAAATTCATCAAAATACCAAAGTCCTGGAACTTGCTTTAAATGATCTGAGCGTTGCAAGTTGATTCTTAACAATCCAGAAAGTGTATGGATCCCTTCTCCTTGACAAACATAATCAACATTTTCACTACGCAAAGTTTGTTCGGGTAATGCCGAAACATGCCCGCCAACTAGTAGTAAAGGTACATCAGGATTAATATTTTTTATGGCATTACATGTTAATGAAGCGCCATACATATTTTGTGTAGATGCTGAGGGTTGTTGTCCGTAAACAACGACACAAATCAACTTAGGCTTTAAGTATTGAGTTAGTTGCGCAACTTTTTCATAACCGATCATTTCACCTTCACAATCAATTATTTCAACACTAAAACCTTGAGCTTTAATACCTGAACTTAACAAACCAGCCCATACAGGAGGTTCAATAGCAGCATACTCGCCACTTAAACCTTGATAGATCTCAGCATGAGCCGTTGGGTTGATAATGACTAAATCAAGCACTAAAACTCTCCACTTTTTGTGTTATTCATAAACAAAATAAGATGTTCTTGCATTATATTGATATCGTTCGATACGAAAATTATTAATGCCAAAGGATTCAAGTAACGCGAGTGTTTCTCCAGGACAAGCAGGATCATTAATTTCATCAAATGCAATCACTGCTCCTTTAGGGATCCTATCTCGAATGGCGTCAATAACAGCTTTAGTTGGCGTGTAAAGATCTAAATCAAAATAAGCTAAAGCAACAATGGTTTCAGGATGATCTTTGATATACTGAGGGACTGTTTCACAAACATCCCCTTTAACCAATTCATACTTAGTTAAATGATCTAATGGGCTTTCTTGCTCCTGAAGTTTTAATAACTTATCTAAATACACTTCATACCCTTGTGTCACAGAATATGCACCTTTCTTCATTTCTCCGCCATCTTCATCAGATACGTCGACAAAACCAGAGAAAGTATCAAAGCCAACAATTTTTCTTAAGCGATTAAAAGGCTCGTAAATTCCTCGCATTGAAGAAAACAACGATAAATTTTGCCCCCAACGACATCCAAATTCCATCACTATGCCTTGAGTATTGAGTATTTTTTTATACAGATGATCCATGTAAAGCACGCGAGAAAGAGTTTGAGGTGTTAAAAACAATCCTGTGTTTAATAAAAGCTCTTCTTTAGGGATCGGGCAATTATTCATTAAATCAATAAGCTCGCCTCTACGTTCATCTTCACCTTCAGGACCAAATCTGACAATATTAATATCTTGTTCTTTACTCATAAGTTAACCTTATTATTCATTAAGCAAGCGATGACAAAAATTTAAAATGCCTTGAGCATCATAGTGCTGCTCAGCTTTTAATTCTTTGATTGATGGTGCGCCAAAAAGCAATTCATGTTTTGGGCCCAAACGATGTAAATTTGATAAATACTGCCCTTTGGCTTTGTATTCACAAACTTTGCTATAAAGTCCTCCCACCGGAAAGTGATCTTCAATGACAATGACGTGCTGATGTGTCATTAAAACATTCTCTAAAGTGGTTTCATCAAACGGAGCAATGGTGTGATATTGATAATGGCTAGGGTTAATGTTATTTTCCGCCAATAATTGACAAGCTTCAACACATGAAATTACGCTATCCCCAGTACTCAATAATGCAATGTCACTTCCTTGAGCAACCGGCCTAGCTTTTCCTAATTCAACGGGAGCTAGTGCTTCATACTCTGGCTCTCCAAAACGTCCTACTCTCATATAAGCTGGCTTTGTAGTTTCAAAAAATTGCCAAAGTAACGATTTTACTTCTTCGGGCGAGCCCGGACTTAAAACCTGCATACCCGGTAATAAACTCATTAACCCCATATCTTCTGCCGCATGGTGAGTTACACCGCTGTTAGCATAAATATAGCCACCACCGGCACCAACCACCAAAACAGGTAGCTGTTGGTAATTAATACTTACTCTTATTTGTTCGAAAGCTCTACCCGTCATAAAAGACGCTATAGAATAGATTATGGGGCGATAACCACTCAGCGCTAGACCTGCAGCACAGGTTGCCATTTGGGCTTCTGCAATGCCTGCATTAATATACTTATCTGGATGTTTTTCTTCTAACTCAGTAAATACTTGATAACCAAGATCACCGGTTAGAAACATCAATTTCTCATTTTTATCGGCTATTTCAACCAATGTATCACTAAATGCTCTTCTCATATTTATACCATCGGCTCTGCGTTCAATTGCTTGAGCGCCAATTCATACTCATCATTAGAAGGGATGCGATAATGCCATAGAGCATCTGTAGCTTTATCAATAAAATCAATACCCGCAGTTGTTTTCGCTAATAAAAATTTAGGCTTATCCGTTATGGTATCGAATTCATCAAAAGCGTCAGCTATTTCCAAAAAACTATTACCGTCAATTGTTTTTACATGCCAACCAAAACTTGCAAATTTTTCAGCTAAATCTGTTTGCCCCGATATTTCATCCGTTTTACCAACTGCCTGAACATTATTGTAATCAACAATGGCAACGACATTATTAAGCTGCTGGGCTTTTATAAACATTGCAGACTCCCATACAGAGCCCTCATTAGTTTCCCCATCTCCCATCAAGACAACAATCTTTGAATTTTTTTGCTCTTTCTTTTGAGCTATAGCTATACCAGAGGCTATGCCTAACGCTTGCCCTAAACTTCCGGATGAATTTTCTAATAAATTTAATGCATGTTTACACGGATGACATTGCAATGCAGAATGTGGTTTAGCGTAAGTACTTAGTGCTGCCTTATCAATGAAGCCGCCATCAGCTAACGCTACATAAAGAGCAGTACAACCATGACCTTTGCTCAGTAAAAATTTATCAGCAACTCGATCATCAGTACCCTCAAAATTTAACCAATTTTTATATAAGTAAACCAAAATATCGATGTAGCATAATGACGAGCTTAAATGCCCGTGTTTACCTAAAATTGACATTCTCAAACAAGTTGCTCGCCATGTCGCCGCTATTTTTTCTAATTCTTTATTTTCAATCATATTGATCACTCTACTAATTAAAAGATAAGACCTTTTTTGACCAAGGCGTCGATGACCAATTATCTAAATACCAACTATATCCCTGCTGAGCAATTTTTTCACGTTCAACATCATGTTTTAAATAATATTTCACTAAATCGTATAATTCTTCTTCACTTGAGTAAAATTTTATAAAATTATGCTCTCCAATGAAGCTTCTGGTATCAAAACAATCTTCTTCTAATAATAAACAGCCACTTGCTAAAGCTTCCCTAACTTTTCCTTTACATTGCGTTCTAAAGCTATAGGTTTGGCTATTAACAATAATTTTGCATTCTCCCACCATACGCCCATAATCTTCCATTGGAATAGCTACTTTCCCTGACCCTACACCGCCAATATGATGAAAGTTTTCAGGGAATTTATCATATAGACCATCAATCCACTTTCTTCGTAACCCGACATCACTACCAAACATCGCAACATCCATTATTTTATCTCTAGGATAAAATATAGAACTGTCTACAGGTGTGGGTAATAAAGCAACTTTTTCGGTAAGGGAATGGTTGTGGTAAGGAAAGAAACCTTGTTTCATTTTAATTGTTTTACTGATATTTCCAGGATCAATAATAAAATCAGCTGTCAATAAGCTATTTCTCTCCAAAGTCATATATACATTTGACTCACTACTATCATCATAATCCCACCAAACAACGACTAGTTTAGCTGAAAACATTTTCTTTAATTGACTAAGTTGGCTTTTCGTTAACGCCTCAGCAGGGTCAGCTGGCGTATAAAAAACATAGTCAAATTCATACTTATCAAATTTTTCACCTAGCTTTTTTATTTGTGAGTTATTGTCTGCAACAATCGTCTCAACTAACCCTCCATATAAGCCTATCACCTGCTTGTCAGGATAAAGAACCGCTAACTCTTCGACAATACTTTCCTCCCACGCTCTGCTTGAGACAATAATAATATTAGTTGTAATTTCTGTTGGAGAGATAATGTTTATTTTACAACATTGCTTCCCTTGCTTTTCAAGCTGCTTATCTGCAATAGACTCAACATTAAACCGAGATAGTTGCGGCCATAATCCTTCGGTATGCGCTCCAGCACCATAAATAGTAACCGGCTCTGAGCCTAGTTCATTTTGTAAGCTTGAACATATATCCTCTATATAGCTATTGATATAGTGCTCACCAACTCCCCATGAAAAAACATGGTAGGTAGAGAGGTAATTTGACTGAATCATTGGTTTGGCAATTTCATTCAAACCAGCGGAGTCATTCAATTTTTTCGTATCAAACATTTGGATTAAAAAGAGTGCCTTCACTTTACTTTTCATTAGTAATATATATTCCAACTTTTAATTAGATAAGATTCTGCTTTGTTAGTAGTAAAATTAACAGAGCAATATTTAAGCCATTATATAAATCAACTATTTATCATTGATATGTATTTATCTTATGCCAATACACTTTATAAAAAACCAATAGAAATAGATGTGCTATTTTTATTCCCCTAAATACAGTAAAGCTATTGATTTGCAGTATATTTACGTTATATTTGCTTAATAATACTGAAAATCATTTTATCAAATGAATAGGACAAAAAATGAAAAAGTCATGTATCCCTCAATATGTATCTCAATTAACCAACATTTTAGATACTTTTGATTGGACCACGCTTTCTGCTTTTACTGAAATAATGTTTAAAGCATGGCAAGAACAAAGGAATATTTTCATTTGCGGCAATGGGGGTAGTGCAGGTAATGCCAACCATATTGCTAACGATTTTTCTTATGGTGTAAACCCAACAGGAAAAGCGTTTAATGTTGAGTCTTTATCTGCAAATAGCGCAATAATAACCTGTTTAGCTAACGACACCGGTTACGATAATATTTACGCTCAGCAACTTTTTAATAAAGGCAAACCTGGGGACATTCTTATTGTTCTTTCTGGTAGTGGAAATTCAGCCAATATACTGTCTGTTCTCGAGCAAGCAAAGTCACTTAATATGACAAGTTGCGCAATTTTAGGTTTTACTGGCGGAAAAGCTAAAGAAATGGCGGATCACCCATTACATTTTGCCATTAACGATATGCAAATAGCAGAAGACCTACAACTTATTGTAGGTCATATGCTCATGAAAGATCTGCATGCGTTAATTAGCAACTAATATCATTTATATACACTGATAAATCAGGCCTAAAATCAAACATACTAAGTTCTGAAACTTCTTCATATATTTTTTTATAATCTAGATCTGAATAGTATTCTTTAATAAAGTTTAAAAATAAATTTTTAACTGTTTTGCAAAAAGTATAAGTATTAAGTAACTCACAAATACCCCTCTTATACTCTTTAATTTCAACACTATTTTCTAATAACAAAACGACGTACTTATTTTTCTCTACCAGATTTTGATAAGCGGTTTCCATTCGTTCTGAGTTTATAGCATCAAGAAGGTCATGTGACTCTTGAGGTATTTCATCCTTCCAACTGCCATTTTTTCCTCTTCGATAATGTAAACTTCCTTGAGAAGCAACATTAAGAAGTGATAAGTCAAAAGTAACATTATCATGAAATTTACATATACGTTCAAAATATGAGAGAGGGTTATTCTTCATTTCATCAAAGTAAACTATTTGAATATCTAACTCATGATTTTGATCAGCAGCATAGAATAACCATGACTCTATCCAGTTAACACATAATGCATAATAACTTTTTACTTGAAAATTAAGTTGTTCATTGATTGATAATTTAGTGTAATAATCTGGAAGAAAATAAAATTTTTGAACTTCGATCATTCTTGCTGCTAATTCATTATTTAAATGATGAGTCCAAGACACTAGCGCATCCTTGGGATCTCTCAGTAAAACAGTTAATTTTTTTACTCCTGCTTGTTCTAATTTTTTAATATTATGAAAATTAGCCGGCATGTGAAAACCAACTATTGCTCCTTTTTCTAAATCATTTTTGAGTTGAATTATATCAACAATTTTTTGACTCGAAAAGTCTCCTGTAGTTACATTCCCTTTAATCAAGTTGTCTATACCTTTTTGGTATTCTTTTACTTTTTCTTCTTCATATAGCCAACGTGGAAAGCCCTTATTAGATATGTTTACTAGGTTTTGCCATGTAAACATAGTCCCTGACTTCGGTAACGTAACTAATGAAAAACCTGTACCTTCAGAAAGTATTTCCTGCCCTCTAAAAGCTGAATTATCAATAACTTTATCATCGTCGAATTTCCCACTAAGAACACGTTCGCTTAATATTTTTATTTTTTTATGAGAAACTCCCAGCTGAAGTAATTGCTGGTAAATTTGATAATAATACTGGCTAGCAACTAAAATCAATTCAAATTCTAACTGTTGAACATTATTTGGAGCAATAACAGGAAGATTGTTTTTCTCCCCCCCCCCCATTTTTCTGAATTATTATCAGTAAAAGCAATAATGTTAAAGTTATCACTATTACTGCTAAATATTTTATAAGCGTTATCTCCGCCTCTCCCTATCCCAAAAATAACTATATTCATGCTACCCTCTATATAAAAGATACTTAAATAAAATATCTAAAGTATTACTCTACTTAAAAAATATGTTTTACAAAATACGTTATTTGGAACTTTCGTTCTAAAAACGGAATGGATTGTATAATAACAACCCTTTATTAAAGGGCACAATAAAAAACATCACAAAACAAATAGTTTTAAGGAATAAACCAATAAAAGTCGCCTTTATAACCTACCTTCTTAAAAAAGACTTTCCAGTCATCTACATGTTTAATGGTTTTAGCGGTTAACGCCCATTGCATCATGCGCTCTTTCTCTTCGTCATTTCGATAAGCGTCAACAGTGATAAAGCATTTACCTTTACTGACTCGTTGAATTTCTAATAATGCTTGTGCGCATTCATCTTCATCTAAATTGTGCACAGTATTTATTGAAAAAACCACATCAAAGGTATTGTCAGCAAAAGGTAATGATTTAGCATCGCCAATTTGTAAATGCGTTTTCACTTCTTCTTTGGCATTTTCAAGCGCGTATGTTGAAACATCAAGCCCAGTAACATTTATCCCCGGAATTAACTCTTGCATGTCGTGCAACATAAAACCTTTAGCACAACCGACATCAAGTATTTTTGAGTCAGCCGATAAATTAAAGTAATGCTTAAAGTCTGGAATTACTGGTTGCCAAAAACGAGGCAAGTAATGAAAACCTCCGTAACCGTATGTTCTATCGCCATCAAAAAAGTCTTTACCGTATTGACGAGCAATTTCTCTATCTTGCTCTGTAATGACCTTCGCTCGCTCTGCGGTATTTCTTTTTGCTTTTGGGTAATTTGCAAGTAAATCTATTTCTTGTCCCATTTTGTTCTCTCCATTCTTTTTATTCGGTAACTTCAAACCAAGATTTTTTAGTGAAGCTTAAGTACTGTTGACCTCGCCCAAACCATGGAGAAAATTTCAGCAAGTGAGTATTAAACTTATCCCCTTGGCTCCAACAGCTTAATTGTTGCTTTAACTCTTGAATAGACAAACTAGTTTCATTTGAATATTTTTCTGTCAATTTCTCCAAAATTGATAGACTTCCACTAACCGAGTGCACAACCGTTTTTAATGCTGATGGATAATCATCAACCGCTACTTTATCTAAGAGGAAAATATTATTCATAATCTCATTCGCGACCTTAGCGATTTCATCTCCAAATTCAGCTGCTTGCTCAGGGTAGACCATTCGGTAATCAAGCATGTTATGAATTTGACAAGAAAACAGCTCAACCGCTCTTTCATTATAATTTCGATTATCCCCATGAATATCTTTATACCAACGCCAATCAGTTATAGTTTGAGGAGAACTTCCATAGATATCGAAATTTTCAGATAGGGTATTAATCGCTTGGCTGATAGATAATGGTTTACCGAATAACGGTTGTAAAATATTGTCATGCACCCAGTCATCCACATTGCGAGACATTCCCTTTAAGTGACTAAGTTGTTCAGTAAAAAAAGGTCTTAGTGTATCAAGTACATCAGTTGTATTAAGCAGTGAGATATGAGCATTATTTTCACTCCCTAAGCTGTCTGATAAAATTATTCGGGCAATAAGTCTTCTCAATACTTCACTTAGATATGAAGTTGCATCAGAACTCGTGATCAATAAGAGGCCACCAGGCTTTACAAAACTTGAGAGCTTTAACAAAAAGGCTTCAGGGTCATTTTGCCAAGGTATCGTTCCTTCACAGCAAACTAAGTCGAACTTACTTTCTGTTTCAAAATCCCAAAAATTACTTTGAATAACATTTATATTTGAACAATCATCAAAATGTTCTTGAAGGTTCCTCTCTGTTTCTTCACAGCTTTTGGGATTACCATCCAATAAAACATAATTTTTAGGAGCAAAACTATTAGTAAATAAAGCATTATGTCCGGTACCTGGCCCTACTTCTAAAATATCCTTTCCTTTAATGAGTGCTGAAGGAAGGCCACATTGTCGATATAAAGCATTCCTTCGCTGAAAGTGTTTATTTAAATCACTAACATCTTGTGCTACGGGTGATATATTATGCGCTTTATAATAATCAAGAAATGCCTGTTGACTCTTGCTCATTAAGTAACCTCTTTTTTATTATTTATGAAATTATCAAGATAATGGTTTAAATCATTCACACTTGGCGTTAACCACTTGATTTTTTGAGTAGCTAATGTAAAAAATGGAGACTCCTCCCCTAAGTTCTCATTAAAGTATGTAGCGGCTTCTTGTGCACTAGACTCGCCTTGAAATAGAAAATACGGTGTTTGAGTAAACATAGCAAACATCGCTGGCCCGCTTATTCCGCCCATAAACAAATCACTGTGCTGAATTGCACTCAATTCATCAATCAAACCTAAACCATAGTGCTTTAAAATCACCACATTGTGGCAGTTATATAGCTTTCGTGTGAACTCAGCAAGCCGACCAACAACAACGAAAACAACATTAGGATGGTTTTTCGCCGTTTGATTAATAAATTCAAGCCATACATCCTGATCAGAATCACGATATAGTGCACCGCCATGCTGGCTATGTACTTCTTTAGACCTTTGACGAATGTGCACAGTAACAAAAATACTGTCAGGCTTAAAACCAAACAACAATTCGTCTTTTAATGGGCTTTCGCTTTTCAATTGACGAAACCTAGGCACACTTTTATGTTCATCAAAATAGGCTTTAATATTTTTAAAGTCTCCCATAAACGGCTGCTGTCGATTTAGTTCGTCGTTATATTGATTAAGTGTCGGCGAGCTATCAATACGGTGATAATTCCAGGCTAATAGCGTTCTTTCCATTTGCTCCCTCGATCGAATAAGGTGCACATTACGGACTATTGGGCAAAAATTAAATGCTGGTAATAACTCAAATAAGAATTTTTCAAAGTTAAGCGAGCCAATGTAAGGCTGTTTAGCACTTGCCGGTCTTTCAGGCGTTGCTACGACATAAATATCTAGCCACTTTTTATTTTGTTTCTCTGCTTTAACCGTCCAATCTATTAAAGTCGTTAAAATATCACCTAGTGCATAAGGTCTAGCGGCAAAATCCCAAATAACAGGTAAAACATCATTTTGGTAGTCTTTTTCAGACTCACTTAATTGGTGCTGAACTTTATCTTTTGCACTATCAATAGCATTAATACGGCGACTGCCGCCGGCTCTACCTGAAAAATAGTAAATAAGTAGTTCAAGTAAAGGAGACTCTATTGATGTATGTTTTTTTATCTGACGAAAAAGCTTTTCTAACATAACGAGAAGGCCTAATTGTTATTAATGATTTTGGATAAAATTGGCATAGGAGTCATCGCGCTCAGAAAGTGTTAAGTTTTCCTTTAACTGCCAATCAATTCATAAAACCAGATTAAACACGCTGTTCACCTTTGTGCATTTCACTGGTAATCAAGAAAAAATAAGATGTAGTATTATTTCTTGCGCTTCAAAAAACCATCCGGCGCAACGGTAATCAATAGCTTGTGTTGAATATCCTTATCAATCTCAAATTCGGGATGAGTGTGCAAATATTCCCATACAGCTGTTTTGGAATTATTACCAGGACTCCAAGGCCGATCAGAGAACATGTCTGCGGGCATGTCTTCAATGATGGTATCGAAAACAATACAGTAACTACCAACACTAGTTAATGATGCATATGCTTCCAATTCAGCAAGTACATGCTCATGAGTATGGTTAGAGTCAAGGCAAACCATTACCCGTGAATAATTTTCTGCAATGGCTTTAACCCGATCAACAATATTTGGATCAACACTAGAACCTTGGATCATCTCAATGCGCGAGGACATAGGGTGAGCTTCAATGGCTTCACGGTTATGAGCACGGATATCAATATCAATGCCTAAGACTTTACGCTTAGATTTTTTAGGGTCTAGCATTTCACCAGACTCAATGGCTTCACACATATCAAGCTGGGCTATCATTGAAGCGCTCAAAATAAGAGAGCCACCGTGGGCAATACCAGTTTCTATGATTAGGTCTGGTTTTATTTTCCAAATTAATTCTTGCATCGCCACCATATCAATCGGAGTTTGAATGATAGGACGACCTAGGCATTCAAAATTATACATGTATCTATTTTCGAAAGCTTGAACCATCCAGTCATGTGTAATTTTATTCCATGAATGGTTATCTGGGTAGCTCGATATGGTCAATCTATTTTCAGACTTAAACTCTGAAATTGGGTTAGATATTTCTAACTGCATGTGAATTCTCCAATCTATGTTAATTCTATATTAGGTATTATGGCGCAGGCAGAAGTCAAAGGGAGTTAGAATTTCTCGCATGGACTGCTCAACCCGTAAACTTGAAGTGCTGAAAGAAAAAATTACTTGCATATGAAGCAATACGCTCTTCATGAGATTGCTTTTCTTGACTCACTTACCTGTCCTTTGATTTATTAATGTAACCCCTGCGACACTCAATAGATCAGTCAGATCACTTGAGTGCATGCTTTTCGCTACTTCTTCTTTTACAATTTCAGGAATTATTTCAATTTTCTTTCCATTAATCATCATAAAAGCACAACCATAAGGGGGATACCAGAATGCTCGAGCATACCTCTCAATTTTCTCTGAACTAGCGTTTAGCGGGATTTCTTTAAGGCTTTCAAATTCATCTTTTTTCATATAACGCATTTCAACTGGGTTTTGCGGCATTAAAGGTAATTTTTCGCCAGTTGCTACCATTTCACAGAAATCTATGAATAACTTGACCATTTTCGCTTGCGCCTTTCTTTCAAGACTAAAGGCGGTTTCAACCGCAGGATTAATAGTGAATCGATCAACCCTTAACAAAGGACCTGTATCAAAGCCTTGGTCCATATAATGACAGGTACAGCCGTATTCTTTGCTTCCTTCTAAAATTGCAATATTGTAAAAAGCCCAACCTCCAAATTGGGGTAGTGGCCCAGCATGAAAATTTAAAGGTGCTTCATTTGCCATATTAAGAGTGCGAGGCACAACAAGGTTTCTATACATATAGCTGATAACGAAATCTACTTTAGTGTTATCAGGGATTGCACTTTGTGCAGTCAAAACGTTTAAATTATGCGCTTGAGCAAACTCTTGTAGTGACGGTTTTTCCAACCATTCAGGCTCATCTCCTGGACTTGCAACTACGTATTGAACATCCCAACCGCGTTCAACTAAAACAGCAAGAGCCGCAACAGCACCAGGTTTTGATCCTAATAATATTACTGAGGGTTTATTCATTTCGAGGCCTCAAAGTATTCAGAGATACTTCCTGAAATATAATCAACCGTTTCCAATGACATCATAGAGTGAAGAGGTAAGGACAATACCCTCTGTGACACATACTCTGTAACATCTAAATTCCCTTTTCTACAGTTTTGAAATAGTGTGAAGGTATGCCCAGGCTGCCAATGAATTCCCGTATCAATTCCACAACTTAGCAAATGCTTGCGTAGGTGTCCTCGATCCGTAGGGGGAACAAGAATATAATAAAGAAATGGTGTTATGCTTTTAAAATCAGTGTTAGGTGCATGTATTTGTTCAATCTTGCTAAGACTAATCGAATAATGAAGACAAGCAGCCTGACGACTTTCAGAGATAGCTTTCATTTTTTTTAGCTGAGCACAACCTATGGCAGCGTGCAAATTGGCCATATGGTAGCGAAAGCCGAGCTCTTCTATATCATAAGCCCAAGCTCTGCTATTGTTATACATTTGTTCAGCTGGCTGTGTCATACCAATTAGACGTTTAGCCTGTAAGCGCCGCACACTTTCCTTCCCCTGAATAACAATAACCCCACCATCAATGCAAGTAATTGTTTTCACAGGGTCAAAGCTAAAAATGGTGTAAGCATGCTGGTTGCCTGTTGGTTTTCCTTTGTAGTAAGAACCAAATGAATGAGCCGCATCATGTAACACAGGGATACCATGTCGCTTGGCAATTTCAGCAAGTCTATCGTGGTCGCAAATAAAAATGTCATAGTCCATAGCAATAATACATTTTGTTCTTTCTGTGATAAGACTTTCGACCTGAGTTGCATCAATACACAAAGTATCTTTACGTATATCAACAAAAACAGGTTCGGCACCACAGGCTAGTATTGCTTGAAAGTCGGCAGCATTATTAAATGATGGTGTGATAACTTCATCACCTGGACCGACTCCCATCATAAGTAAAGAGAGATGAATTGCCGCGTGGCCAGTACTCACAGCAACAACATGACGATCTGACAATGCATCTAATTCACAGACAGTAGCGACTTGCTCTTCAAATTGTTTAACATAACTGCCCATACCAAGCCAACCAAGCTTTAAAGACTCAACGGATGCTGAGATTTCGGCCTCTTCAATTAAAGGCTTAAAGACTGGTATTTTGGGAGGATTGGTTGAAAAATTCATAAATTAATAATCTCTATAATAAATACAGTTCAGGAACGGCAATTATGAATTGGGTTCCTTTAGTTATAAGCTCAGCATTTTGCTTGTGTACTTCTTTAGCAATATTCCAAGGTAGGATCAGTACATAATCAGGAACCAATGCAGATAAAACTTTAGGATGCAAAATGGGAATATGGCTACCCGGCATAAACTTCCCTTGTTTTGAAAGTGCGGCATCACAGACAAACGGTAGCAAGTCAGGTTTTATACCTGCATAATTAAGTATTGTATTTCCTTTGGCAGCCGCTCCATAGGCAGCTACAGTTTTACCTGCGCGTTTTTGTTCAATCAAAAAGCTCAACAAGTCGTCTTTAATCTTGTCTGCCCGTACCTGAAATTGCTGATAAGTAGCTAACATTTGCAGGCCATTCTCTATTTCTTGCCTCAGCATGACCTTAACCGTTTCAGAGCTGGGGCGCATATCTTCTGCGTGACAGCCATAGACTCGAAGACTGCCGCCATGAGTTGGTAATGTTTCAACATCGCAAATACGTAATCCAGCGCCCTCAAAAATCAGTGATACTGTATATAGTGACAGATAAGAAAAATGCTCGTGATAGATGGTGTCAAACTGAGCCTGTTCGATAAGCTGCATCAAATGCGGAAATTCCAACGTGATGGTGCCATTGGGCTTTAAAGCCCCCTTTAGCCCTCGGGTAAAATCATTGATGTCCGGAACATGGGCATAGACATTATTACCTATGATTAGATCCGCCTGCTGTTTTTTTTCAGCTAATTGTTTACTTAATTCTTCACCAAAAAATTCACGCAGAACAGGTATACCTAACTGTTCTGCAACAACAGCTGTACTAGTGGTAGGTTCAATACCCAAACAAGGAATGCCCGCTGCGACAAAGTTCTTCAGTAGATAACCATCGTTTGAAGCTATTTCAATAACATGGTGGCTTGAGTTGAGATGCAGTCTCTCAATAATGGCCTGAGCATAGTGGGCTGCATGAGCCAACCAGCCACTGGAGGTACTGGAAAAATAAGCATAATCGGCATTAAACAATTGCTCTGCTTGTGCATAGTCTTCGGTTTGCACCAGCCAGCATTGATCGCACACCTTAACTTTGAGCGGAAAATAAAACTCCGGCTGATTAAGCTGCTCAACAGTTAAATAAGCGTTTGAAGGCGGCGCAAAACCTAAGTCCACAAAGGTATGATTAAGCGGTGTTCCGCAGTACCTGCACGTCATCAAATAACACCCCGTGAATATTGGTCATCTAAAAATGGAAATACCTGATCACGCTGAGAACATTCACTGATCGGCAACGGCCAAACTATTGCTAAACGCGGATCTAAAATATTAAGCCCTGCTTCGGCGTTAGGCTGGAAAGCAGCAGAGTGACAATAAAGTAGCTGCACATTATCATTTAACGTTTGAAAACCATGTGCAAATCCCTCTGGAATCAATAAAGCCCTAGCATTTCCCGCCGATAACTTTTCCCCATGCCATCGTAAGAAAGTTGGAGAATCGACTCTTAAGTCCACTACCACATCCCAAATTTCACCTTGCAGGCAGCTGACCAATTTTACTTCACTAAAAGGAGCATGTTGAAAATGTAACCCTCGAACAGTCCCTTTTTTGGCTGAATAGGTGTGATTTATTTGAGCAATAGGCTGATGCCAGCCACATTTTTCTAATTCAGCAGCACAAAAAAGACGGGAAAAAAAACCACGTTGATCATCGAGAACTTGACGTTCAATTAGCTTTAATCCAGCTAGTGGTAAATCAGTAACGGTAAAACGACTCATAATAAGGCTTCATAGGCTTCAATGTCGGATACACATAAAGCAAGTGCAGCTTGACCTTGATGTTCACTTCGATACCAACTAAAAGTTCGATCCAAGGTTTCAGCTAAAGACCAACACGATTGAGTTTTTAATAGACTTCGGCTTTTGCTGGTATCCAGCATCAACAAGCCCGCTTCATGAGGTCCCTCTGGTACTTCATGACAAATCACCTCACCTGAACCATAAAACTGCAACGCCATGCTGATAACATTACGCACAGTTGCGGCTTCATGAGCGTGCGGGCCAAAATTGTAGGCTCCGGCTAACTCCGGTTTTTGATATGATTTTTGAGCAAGTTGCATATAACCAAACAAAGGCTCTAATACATGTTGCCAAGGTCGGACTGCCTCTGGGCGGCGAATTTCTAGTGGTTGCTGCTTTTGCCAAGCACAAACAGCATCGGGGACTAGGCGATCTTTTGACCAATCACCACCACCGATAACATTACCTGCTCGAGCGGTTGTCAAGGCTACCCCTCGTTCAGCTAAAAAGCATTTTCGATAACAATCAATAACCAGTTCACTTGCGGCCTTACTGGCACTATAGGGATCAAATCCACCGAGACGATCTTGTTCACGGTAGGGATATAACCATTCTTGATTATGATAAACCTTATCGGTTGTTACCATTACCACAGTCTTAACCGAGTCAACAGATCGTAACGCATCTAGCAGATGAGCCGAACCCATGATATTAGTCGAAAAAGTATCTAGCGGATTGTGATAACTGGCTCGAACTAGTGGCTGTGCTGCAAGATGAAAAACAATCTCAGGTTTTTCTGTCTGCAATAAGGCAGCAAGAGCAACAGGATCTCGAATATCACAAACATAATGTTCACACATAGCCTCAATACCAGCCAGAGTGAATAAATTTGGTTTTGTGATAGGATCTAGGCTTACACCTGTGATTTTGGCACCAAGTCGATGTAACCATAGTGTCAACCAACTTCCCTTAAAACCAGTATGACCTGTGATCAATACGCGTCGTCCTCGAAAAAAATCGTTAAACAACGGCATCACCATAATTTCCAAGGGGCTGTTTCCGATTGCCATAAGTCTTCTAGATTATTCTTATCACGCAAGGTGTCCATCGCCTGCCAGAAACCATGATGCTGATAAGCACTCAATTGTCCCTGTTCAGCTAAACGAATCAACGGCTTATCTTCAAAAATACTTTTGTCATTTTCAATCAACTCAAATATTGAAGGCTCTAGCACAAAAAAACCGCCATTGATCCATGAACCATCGCCTGCCGGCTTTTCTTTAAAATTCCGAACGCTACCCTGTTCTATATTCAGTGCTCCATAACGCCCAGGGGGCTGAATTGCCGTTACTGTTGCTATTTGACCCGCTGCTTTATGGTGGGCTAATAACTCATCAATATTTATATCAGCAACACCATCACCATAGGTGAAACAGAAAGTCTCATCATCAACATAATCTTTGATTCGTTTCAATCGCCCCCCTGTCATACTATGTTCGCCAGTATCCACTAGGGTTACTCGCCACGGTTCAGCATGTTCATGATGCACTTGCATCTGATTGCTGCGCATATCAAAGGTCACATCGGACATATGCAAAAAATAGTTAGCAAAATACTCTTTGATAATATAGCCCTTGTAACCAAGGCAAATAACAAAATCATTAATGCCATAATATGAATAGATCTTCATGATATGCCAGAGAATGGGCTTACCACCGATTTCAATCATTGGCTTTGGTTTTAAGTGAGACTCTTCACTGATGCGAGTCCCTAGCCCTCCAGCTAAAATAACGGCTTTCACTGTTTAATCTCCATAAACATATCATTGGGTAACTGAATGACAAACCTTTCTAACCAAGAAAAGCTATAAACATATTTATTGTCCCAACCCGCTCCATGAATTTCTTGGCTAATGGCTGAAAAACCTTCTTGACTAGCAATACTGACCGTTTTTTCTTTATCTTGTTTATTTAGAATAGTTATTTGATTATTGTCAAAATTAATATTTATATTTTTCACGGACTAATCACTTTATGTTTATTAAGAAAGATGAATCATTGTCACTTTATACATATGAAGTAACAAGCAAGAATAAAGCCAAAAAGATTTTTTACTCGTTCCATTTTAAATGGTAATAAACTTTGTAACTTTCACAACAGTGTAAAATTTGATATTGTTGATTGTATTAAATTTTCTTTATAAATCAATAAAAACAACCTATCTATAATGAGAAAACCAAGAATGAACGAAACTTTAAAGAATGAAAAAATATTAATTATCATTCCAACTCATAACAGAGCCCAATATTTAAATAGGATTGTAAATTATTACCAGAGTTACTCAAATGAAATAGAACTTCTGATAATAGATTCTTCCGTGGAATGTAACCAAGGAGTTTCACTGCGTAAAGATCTAATCTATCTTCATTATCCTAAAATGTCTTATATAGATAAATTACAAAAAGCGATGAAAACGGTAAAGAAACAAACAAATATTTTTACAACCTTTGTTGCTGACGATGACTTTTTTATTGTTGAAAAGTTAATTGAGTACAAATTTTTTCTCGAAGAAAACTCTGATTACTCGGCGATTCAAGGTGGGCATGTTAGTTTTTGGCAAGAAGAAGGTAGACATTTACTCTATGTTTCCCATCAATACGCCATGAAAAAAGAGTATAAAATCGATCAAGAAAACAACAAAGAAAGGGCTGAATATTATTTTCATAATTACTTTAATGTTTTTTATGCATTAACTAGAAAAGATTTAATAATTCATTATTTTGAAACCATCCTTCCAGCGCTTCACCAGGTTTTAGATTGTGAGCTGTATATTGATTTAATCGAGGTTTCTCAAGCATGCTTTTTAGTTTTTGCAGGCAAAATTAAAATTGATAAATCAATAGCCATGTATAGAGAGTTTATACCTGACTCTGTCGCGCATGCCGAAATGGTTAGAATATCGCAATTAGTTGCAGAAAATAGCTTAACGGCTTGGAAAGCGGAGTTTTCGACTTTACTTTCTAAAAAAATCAACCTATCTACCTTAGAGTTATCTGAATTACTAGATATTGCCATGATAGGAGTACAGGAATTTCAAGACAATAAAAATGCTGGCGATAGAAAAAATTTACGTAGAATAGAAAAAGGTATTGAAATGGATCATATTAAAGAACAATGGCAAGACATTAATAAGTTTATTAATGCAAAGATCACGAGTTTTTAATCTATATTTCTATATGCTATTAATATCATTTCAAAGACAAAAAATTAAAAAGGATTATTTATGAAAGAGTAACTTGTGTAAAAATAATGATGATAATTTACCTCATCATTTCGACTCATATCGCTTACGCTGCGTCAGGTAGTGCAGTTATCCCTCCTAATATTGTTGCAAGTGGATCTCAGTTTGATCAAGATGTTCAACTTTTTATTTCAAATGTGTCAAACACTCAAAGTGAAATAGAAATCACTTTCTTTAATCAATCAGGTTCTGTTATTCATGAGTCGACATCATCGGCAACAACAGAAAGACTTTATAGCTCATCAGGATATGTAGTAAATACATATACGGAACCAACAACTGGCCCGACAGTTAAGTTTTCTGTTGCACCACATGCAACAGTTCACATAGTTTGGTCAGCATTACATCCTTCAACTTCAACTGAAGTTGGTTACGGTGTAATAAAATGGAATAAAAGCCAAAGTAATGATACTTTTTCTATTATTGCTAGGGGTTCAAACAATACATATAACCATGGCGTTATTTCAGAGGCATCGTTTCAAATAAACAGTGGTAAAGTTTTTTAGTCGATAGTAACGATCGACTAATTTATAAACTTTATGACATATCAAAAAGTTTATAAATTAGCTTCTCCCCCGCTAATCTAAATAATTTTACTCTGGTGTATTCAATTAATTTTTGAGGGTTAAGATACTTGTTCTGGTCCATCATATAGAAATTTCATTCTTAAGCTCACTTGTTTCACAAAAACACTATGCTTTATGAATATACTCACTAGGCTGAATTTTCAACACTTGATAATTATCGGTTAGCCATTTAATCGTTTCTTTCAAACCATTCTCTAGCAAAATATTATCTTGCCAAGCCAATTCGTTACGCACTTTACTTGAATCCAATAAGTAAGCAGAATCTTTGCCAAGTCGATCTTCTGACGCTTCACACAAACGTTCAAAAGGATAATCCATTAATTTACAGATTTGTTGAACTAATCCTCGAATACTGACGGTGTCTTTTGTGGCTATATGGTAAATTTCGCCATTATTTCCTTTCTCGCCTATCGCGAGCGTAGCAGCAGAAACATCATCAATATGAATAAATGAGCGCTCTGAATGGCCTCCGCCATGCAATGATAATGTGCCTTGTTGCAATATGGCTAAAATAGCACGAGGAATTATGCGATATAGTTGCTGGCCTGCGCCGTAAACATTCGTTGCACGTGTAAATGAAACAGGAAAATCATAAACATCATTAAAGGTATGTAAACTCATATCTGCCGCGGCTCTAGATACAGCATAAGGTGTGCTTGGCTGATAATTTTTATTTTCTTGAACATAACCCGAGCAACTACCATAAACTTCAGGTGTAGATATATGTATATAGCGATCTAACCAGTCAACTTTACGTAGCATATTATGAAACTGGATCGTTGACACAGTATTTGTCATAAACCAGTGTTCCGGATGTTGCCAACTTTGTCCCACCATACTTTGTGCTGCAAAATTATAAATATGTTTGGGTTTTTCAATCGCTAATAATTTTTCAATATCAGCTAAATTATGGTTTAAATCGTATTGATAGAATGCTAGTGGTTTGTCTTGCCATTTATAAGGTAATAGCGCGTCAATAGGCTCTACTGAACGACTTAAAGCAATAACCTCTTTCCCTTGGCTTAACAAATGCCGACAAAAGCTAGCACCTGAAAATGAATTACTTCCTAAAACAACAATTTTGTTAGACATAACTCTCTCTTAAACAATTTAAAACGTTCGGTAGACACTTTATTAGTAAAATTATTTTTTATTAATAATATTGTCTTGCATCCAATGTAGATTATGAAACTCTGGTTTATCGGTTAATTCACCCGATTGATAAGCATCAACAATTTCTTCGATAGCATCAGCTACCGTTTTACTGGGTTTAAAGCCCGTTGCTAGCAACTTATCTGAGTTAACTCGGTAAGAGCGAGGATCATTAGAAGGTGTTACTTCAATACTACATTCAATACCTTTATCCGACATGTTAGCTTGTACAAGCTTAGCGATATCCATAATAGTAATATTTTCAAAACCTGCGTTAAATACCCCTTGCGTCTTATCAGGGTTATTAAGCATAAAAATATACAAGTCGGTAATATCGTCCATGTGAATATTTGGTCGAGCTTGGTCGCCACCAAAAACGGTTATATTATTATTTTTCAATGCGGCCATGGTTAATAAGTTCACAGAAACATCAAGACGCATGCGCGGCGATAAACCACAGACAGTTGCAGGTCGAACAATTTGTACCGCCATTTTATCGGCGTAACTTAACAATACTCGTTCTGCCACCATTTTAGTTTTGTTATATTCTGATATAGGGGTAAGCTCGAGTTCTTCGGTTACTTGCTCTTCATCCTTAATCCCATAGACACTGCCAGAAGAGGCATAAATAAATTGCTTTATACCTGATTTACTCGCTTTATCAGCAAGTTGCATTGTAGCTAAACAGCTGATTTCCCAAGTCAACTTAGGGTTTAAGTCACCACATGGGTCATTGGCAACAGACGCTAGATGAATAATCGCTTCAAAGTCGGTTAAGTCGAGTGAAGCAACATCACGAATATCGTGCTCTTTTACAACTAAGTTTTCATGTGCGGTTAAATTATTACCAAACCACATAATATCTAATGCGGTAACTGTATGGCCTTGTGCTAATAATTTTGGCACTAAAACACTACCTTTATAGCCACATGCACCTGTTACTAATATTCTCATTTAATATTTATCCAAACTTCTAATTTTTTAACTAGTATAAACCTTTATTATTGGCTTACAAACGAAATAGTTCTTTGTTTTATATAGTGATATGATAGTAGGGGTTGAGTATTTTCAACTCATTTCCCCAAGTTGAAACAAGCTGATTATGCATGGCAAGTTGATGCCTTTGTGAGCAAATTATTACAACAGCCTGCTTTCCTATGCGTCCAGTACTATTAATATAATTTTTTATACTTTCCACAGAGATCACTGGCACATTATTAACTAACTGCCCCTCTTTAGTTTCATCATTATCGACAATGGCAACTATTTTTAAATAACTGTATTCAAGTAAGGCGTTAAGCTCTGTACCGCCACCAAATGCAATGATATTACTTTCATTTTTAATGAGTTCATCCACTTTAGCTGGAATGTATGACAGCCACTCTTGACCCAGCTGCTCAACGGCAACACGCTGAGTAAACACGTTAAACAAGTCAGTCGAATTGCTTAATAACGTTTCACAATCCATTATGCCCTGCGCTTGCCCTTTAACACTCTTAATAAACTCCTTAACTTGTGGGTTTTGGTCGTCACCAAATAAAACGTTATGCTGACTAAAGAATTGATGGTGTAATTGCGTTTCTTTCATTTTAAAAAGCGCAACACTTAAGGGATTAAATGTGTCTACAATAGTTAAGGGGGGGATATGTTCATCTTCAAGTGCCATTACCATACAAGCTTGGGTATCGCAAACCACATGAATTTTATCGTTTTTATACGGCAACGGCATTGTGTCTATAGTGTAATTTTTTGGTACCTCTATTTTAAGCCGACAATCCATTAAAAATGGGTAACAATAATTTCCTCGCTGAATTACCGCAACGTTAGGTAAATGCCAATAAATATAGTCTGGCCATTGATTATTAAAATGAACACTATCAACTGTACTTTGTAAACTCCATGGGTGAATATGCTTAATGGATAATGCTACTAATTCTTTACCAGGAAATGCCAACACATTTTTTTTATCATTAAAATACTCATTACTGTCCGATAGAAAACCTTCTTTTTTGACACGTATACTTCCCACTAAAACACAGTCTATACCTTGCTCGTGTTGTGAAAGTAAATAGCTAAAAACACCGTCAGAAATAATAATATCTGACATGAGTGGAATAAACACCCCAGCAGACAAGTGTGCTTGAGTCATACCTAATTCAAGGCAGGCCATTTTTAGTGCATATTTTTTCCAGTCACTATCGATATATCTCCGCCATAAATTACGATCATCAGCAATGCTACTTTCCAGTCTCCTCAACTCATGAAAGCTCACCTTAACTATTGACATTAACTGTTGATAGGATTGATGCGACGTTATTTTTTCACGCCCAGCATCATCAGTAACAATATGGTAATGAACTTTATAATGATTATTTTCAGCTAATGCAGGTAAATTTTGGAGTGATAACTGGCAAGGCAGGCTTAATGATAAATAGTCATCTAAATAACTATCTCCCCAAACAGGCACAAGTAAATGAATTGATAACGGCTTAGACATATAACAGTACATCCTGCTCGGCTTGCTGTAGTGCTTGAGGTGTACCAATATCTTTTAAATATTGATTGTTATGCCAACACTGAATTTTACCTAACAGTAAGGGCAATAAATGGTAACTAATGTCAGTGCAATCAGCTTGCTTTTTCCATAGTTTTTGAACATTTGAGTTAAAACAAAAAACAGCACCACTAGCATGGTTTGAAGGAGGGTTTGCAACTTTCTCATGAAAAGCAATGAGTCGTTTATGTTCATCAATTTCAACAATGCCACATGAAGATGGTGTTGTTGTTTCAAAGGTCATCATGCTCGCTACAATATCAATAGGCGCACGTTGATGAAATTCGATAAACTGTTGCCAGTCACAAAAAACAAGGTTATCAGCATGAGCAACAATAATAGCTTGTTCATCATCAAATAATTGCTTTGATAATTGTTGAAAGGTTTTTAATGTGCCCTGTAACGAGGGTTCATAATGAGTCGTTATATTATATTTTTCTTTTAATGGCTCAAGATACGCTTCAACCTGTGACGAGAGATAATGGGTATTAATATGAAATTCAGTAACACCTACTGCGCTTAATTGCTCTAACCAATAACCTAGTAAAGGTTTGTTATTTATAGGCACCAAGCATTTAGGAATATTATTCGTCAGGGGGCGTAAACGTGTACCTAATCCAGCGGCTAATAATAAGGCCTTCATTGAGCATTAACCTGACTAAAAGCATTAAGTAATTCTTGATATTGTAATGGCACATTCCCCACACGCCCTACTTGACAACCAGCGGCTAAACTACCAATAAATGAAGCTTGCCAAATATCTGCTTTACTGACTAATGACATTGCACTCGCGGTTAGCATTGCATCTCCGGCTCCAGCAACATCTAGCGGGCTTTTATTAAAGGTAGGAAGTTCGTCTGTATCCCACCAACCAGCTTGTTTATTTTTACTTCGGATCAACACGCCATCTTCAGCAAGCGTTACCATCACATGTTTTGCATTTAAAAATTCACCAACTTTTTCTGATACTTGAATTAAACCATCTTTACTATTTTGCAGCGTTAACCGTGCTTCGTGCTCGGTGGGTGTAATAAGTAACATGTCGTGAAACTTAGCAAGATCTCCCACTTGCGATGACGATTGACTATCAGCAACCATGGCAACGTTATTCTCTTTTGCACAACATATTAGAGACTCTAAAAAGCCATTACATAAAAAGCCATAATTAAAATCACTGAAAATAATCAAGTCATAATTTTTTAATTTAGGAATAATAACGTCAAGTAACTGCTGCCTTACCGGCAAATGAATATCGTGTTGGCGAAAATTATTTACTCTTAATAAACTTTTGCCATTGGCGCGGTAACGAGTTTTTGTTGTGGTCGGTCGAGAAGGGTCTTTTATTAAAGTCGATTTTACGCCAAAACCTGTCAATTGTTGCTCGACATAATTGGCATTATCGTCTTCCCCCACGACAGAGTAAAAATCAACACTTGCCCCTAAACCTTGAGCATGAGCAGCAACAATGCCTGCACCACCAATAAAACGACGAGTTTTTTGTGGTGATACGACAATCGTTGGATCTTCTTGCGACATACCTATGGGGTGGCAATCAATATATTCGTCAACAATAACATCGCCAATAACCGCAACCTTTAATTGCGTAAAGTGAGCAATAATTTCTTTTAGCAGTTCTGCATGGATCTGATGACGATTACAATAAGCTAAAGATTTATATGAAAAATTCAACTGTGAGTATGGTAATGATTCTGCACTATCAAGTGCATTGGCGCTAATAAATTCACCCGAGCCAAAAACCAGTTGCCCACCATAAGCATTAACGGCATCTTGCTCATCATTGTCGAGCTTTTCGAATTCTTTGCCTTTTACAACTGCACTGGGTTGTAAGGCATCAATAAAATCTAATTTATTGTCAGTAACCATAAAAACATCGTCAACCACAGTGACGCACTTTAAGGCTTCAGCTCTGTCGTTATCACTGAGAAATGCTCCCGATGAATAATCTTTAGCTAATAGGCCAATAACAAGTTTGTCGCCTTGTTCGGCCGCAAATTTTAAAAAGCGAATATGTCCTGGGTGTAAAATATTGAAATTGCCAAATACGCACACTAGTTTTTGATGGTGTTCATTTATTTCGGTTAGCAATGTTTGTAATGATTGACTAAGCACAAATACCTCGTTTAAAGTCGGCAATAACCGCTGAAATTGATTCTGTTTTCTTATCACTAAAACCTGCAATATTTGAGCCATAAAAGGGCTCCAATGAGCCATAGGGTAAAGGAATGACACCTTTCTCGACGGCAGAAATCGCCGTAATATTAGCTTGTGATAAATTTAATTGCTCTGCAAAAACCTGCGCTAACTGGTAATAGCTTATATCTTTAGCACCTGATAGCTGAATGGTTATATTCTCTGGTGTCTGGATTAAAGCGATAAGTTGTTTACATAAAAATGACAGCGAAATAGGCGCAATAAAGTGATCTTTAAAAGCTAATAGCGGCGTTTTACTCAGGATTGTTTGTTGCCATTGTTCAAACAGCAAAAAGTTGACACCAATAACTTTAGTCGGTCGAACAATAGCTACATTCAGTGACTGTGTATAAATTTCTTTTTCAACTTCAGCTTTTAATTCCCCATAAAGAGAACAAGGCTGATACTCAGTTTGCCAATGTACATTGGGTTTTTGACAAGAAAAAACTTGGTTAGTTGACATAAAAATTGAAAATATATTACGCCGTGAAAAATAGTTTAATAACTCAAGCGTGTTTGTTACATTCAGTTGTTGTGCTTGTTGTGGAAAATCACGACATTGTGAAATATTGGTCATTGCAGCTAAAAAAACAACAGCATCATACGGTTGCGATAATAAAGCAGAGTTCGCTAAAGGTGTAGACAAGTCTAAATAGTTGTTTAGGGTACTATTTTTTCTTTGTGTTGCTACAACCGTATCTCCTTGCTCGATTAATTTACTATGTAGTGTCTGACCTATATAACTATCGCCACCAATAATAAGCACTTTTGCCATTATCTATTTAACCTTGTTTGTCTAATTCAGGGTGGATAGCAATAACCGCACGAACTATTTTCCGCTGTGCTAAGTCATCTAATGCTTGATTAATATTATCTAGTGAATATTCTTGCGATAACAAACGTTCAAAAGGTAACTGTTTTTCTTGATAAAGTTCAACTAGTTTTGGAATATCTCGGTCTGGTTGAGCGCCACCACCCCAACTTCCTCTAATACTTTTTCCCCGGTGAAAAGCATGGGGCTCTAATTTGATTGTTTCGCCATCAGCCGGATGTGAAGCAAAAATACATTGCCCGCCACCATCTTTAACACTAGCAAAAGCTTGTTCGATAGTTTTCGTTACCCCGCCAGCCTCTATTGAATAGTCTACGCCACCTTGAGTGATCTTTGCGATTTCTTCAACCACATTACATTTGTTTGAATTAAAAACGTGAGTCGCGCCTAACTCTTTCGCCAAGGCCAGTTTTTCATCTTCAACATCTACCGCAATGAGTAAACTTGGTGAAAAAAGTTGTGTTGCAATTAATGCACTTAAACCAATGCCGCCTAAACCAAAAACCGCCATAGTACAGTTCCATTCAGGTCTCAGTTCGTTTAGCACTAAACCGGCTCCCGTAGGTAAAGCACAGCCAAGTAATACCGCCACTTTTAATGGCATACCTTGCGGTAATTTTACCAGACGATTTTCCGCAACCACACTTAACTCTGAAAAAGTAGTTACACCACCGGAATTAATTTTTTGCCCTTGGTATTGATAAGTGCCGCCAGGTGCGTCTAAGCCTTGGCCTTTTATCCATCCCAATACAACCGTGTCACCAACATTAACTTTACTGATGCCCTCTCCTGTTGCTTCAACAATACCAACGCCTTCATGGCCTAATAAATGGGGTAAGTACTTGTCTTCGCCACGGCCACCTTGCACTTCCATTAATTGTGAGTGACAAACGCCACTATAAATAATGCGAACCAGTACTTGTCCATACTGTAATTTAGGGATCTCTATTCCTTCAAGTATTTGCAAAGGTTTCGATGTTTCAAATAATACCGCGGCTTTCATATTTTCTCTCAAATTTATTATTTACTGCTAAAAATGGTTATTGCTCAGTAGTAACTACTGAGGTATTAGTAAAAACGATAATCGCTTAATCGCTCTTTAATACGACGACTTTGCACTGCTGGGTAAGGTAAGACGATAAATTCATTTTTCGTTATTGCCGATAAGGGTTTTACTGGGTAACCACAAAATAACTGCCCTATTTTATGTTTGTCTTCATCAAGCCAACAACTTACCTTTTCACCTAAAATACAGCCTGCATATGAAGCTGATGGCCCAGTACCTAGCACAGCAACACTATTAATAGCTTGTTGCTTGATATTTAAAAGGTGTTGAACATTATTATCAAAGTGCTCTATGCATTTTTTCTGAGGATCAAATATTTTATGACTATTTATAGTTTCATTACTCTTATTTTCACTTGAGGGAAATGCCGTTAATGAAGCAACCACCGTCAGCTCTTTGTCTATTTGATTTTTAGGCCAATAAACAAAAGGAAAATATTGTAAAACGAGTTGTGCCAAGGTCTGCTTTGAAAAATGAGAAACATGATCGTATATCGCAAAGTCCCATTCGTTTTCGTCAATATTTGGCACTTGAAAAATAATTTTCCCCGTTGATGACAGTTTACTTTTCAACGTAGACAATAAGCTATCTAGTTGCCAAACATGTTCTAAAACATGTACTAAAGTGATTAAGTCAAACTGCTCTTCTATGTAGTGTAAATCCCCCTGATAAAAATCAATGAGTTTATAGTTTTTCTTTAACATATCGGCTTGATGAGCAGAAACATCTTGCGCGTAAAGTTGCCAATCTCCTTTTAGCGCCGTCATCGCTGCAAGCATAACTCCACTGCCAGCCCCCACATCAAGCATTCGTCCTGACTTAGGTAATAGTTCCTGACAATGATTTAAGATCATCTGACAGCGCGAACTCGGCACATCAGCAGAAAAGTTAAGCTGCTCTTTACCTTTTGTTAACTGATAAGCTTGATAACTTGCATAGACTTCTTCAACATTTTGTTGGTAAGCGTCATCAATATTTTTTTGATAATGCCCACAAGCTTGGCATTGATAAATGGCGAAGTTAAACCCTAGTGGGCGACAATCCGATGCGACACAATGCTCTTCTTTCGATTGATAAACCCGTTCAACATGCTCTGCGTGGCAAACAATACAACTATATTTCATGCCATCAGCCTTTAGATTTGAAGCGTTACACAATATCTGCTTGGCATGGTTCAACTTTGTCTCATGCAAAGAGAAATATGCTTTACTGCGCTGTAACTGTACGCTTAATATTTCGTTGTTCGATTGTCCTGAAAATTCTCTGCGATTCGCAATTTCGGGTATAAATTCATTGAGTAAAATTAAATTCCACTTCAACTGAGTCAATGCGAGGATCACTATAAAAGTAGTTTGTTCATCAATCAATGTTCGGAAAAAAGGCTGCTGCACAAAAAGTGTCAAATATGAAATATCAACGGGATGTCTTGGCTGACAAAAAAAGTCGGCGACTAATTTATACTTACTATCATGTCCAGCATATTCAAAATCAAAAAAGGTTAATTCATCTGTTAACGAACTAGAACTGGCTTCTTTGGTGATTAACATTGCATTATGAAAACCAAAATCAGAAGGTGATATGCAATCAGAATTTAAAGGGGTAAATCGATTTTTTTCATTAATTAACAAGTTAATTTCAGCAAGTTTTTCAGCTAAAACATTCGTTATAAAATCTAAACATTCATGAGTAATTACGTCAGTTCTATCGATCGTGTTTTTGGCTCGTGATAGGCGTTTCTCTACAATTTGATAAGCGTCGTCAAGATTAGTAATCGCATCAGACGCTTGTTGAAGACTCGCTTGGTTTTTATCATGCGTTGACTGGTGCACATTAGTGTTTATAGCAAGAATAAAATTAATACATTGCTGAACATAACGACTTTCACTATCAGCATTAATGTCTTCTGCTGTAATGCTTCTACCAACCATAAATTCAGTCAGTAAATAGCCATTGTTAAAGTCGACCGCAATCGGCTTTGCAACCTGATGGTTATCTTGTAGCTGCAAAGCGTTTAAAAAGTTGTATTCAGCCTTTAGCTTAGGGAATTTTCCTGAGGGGCCCGCGAAAAAACATTTTAAAAAATAAGATTTGTCTACCTGCTTGACTTGATAGCACTGATTGTTTTTTCCGCCTTGACAAGGTACAAGTTCAAAAGAACCATTACCCAGTTGCTCAGCTAAAAAACGAGCTAACAAACTAGATTGCTGCAATTAATAATGCTCCGCTAATGTTGACCAATGAGAAATCTTATTTTTAGCTAATTCGCTGTATTGTTGTTCAAGTTTTTGTTCATTTTTCGGATCAAACAAAACCTTCTTTGATTGCTTTGGAAAACTTTTATGCATTAAAATACTTGGTAAGTCATCAATAAAAATGTCACATGATAATGCAGCAATTTTCGCTATTTTTTCTTCTTTAGTTTCATTAAAAAAAACATTTTCCTTGGCAATAGTGCTTAACGAACCCAATGATGAAACAAGTTGATATTGTTCTAACCAAGTCATTGCCGCAATATGAAAATTAACCTTATCGCCAATAATAGGATATTTGGTTTTATGAGAAATAATAAATAACTCATGGCCTTTGTTGAGCCATGTAGTAATTGTTTGATGAATACCAGCGAACGGAATTGCTTGATGAATCTCTCTTCCATAAACAATACCTTGTAACTCTGTCCATTTTCGTTCGTTGTTAGCATCTAGAAAAGACTGCTTTACAGCGAATTTAGTGGGTAAGGTTTCTTTAGGGATCCAGCCTAATTCCAGAGCGACTTGATAAAAGACGCCAGTGTAATCAACCATTGTATTATCGAAATCAATACCAATACGCATTTATGGTAACACCTTGGTTAAACTTTCTAAAATTGATTCAACGGTTAAACCGGCGATTTTTCTTGCGTCTGCTTGGCTACCTACTTGGTCAATAAAATGATCTGGAATACCAAAACGATGAATAGGCATAGCGAGTTGATGTTCGTTGTAAAACTCTAAAACGGCGCTACCAAAACCACCCGAAACATTATGTTCTTCAATGGTGATAATACGTTCAAATTTTTGTTGTGCTGCATGTAGATATTTTTCATCTAGTGGCTTAATAGTATGGAAACTCACCAATTCTGCATTTATCCCTTGTAAATTCAGCTGCTCAACCAAAGCTTGAGCTACAGGAAAAATAGTCCCCGTTGATAACACGGCGATCTTCTCCCCTGGCTGAATGACATAAGCCTCACCAATAACTAATGTTGGCGTTTCTTGATGTACCACAGGCTCATTTTTCTTACCTATTCGTAAATAACAAGGTCGTTTATCTTTAGCAACTAAAGGCATTAAGGCCGTTAATTCTTGTGAATCTGCAGGAGCAAGCACCACCATATTTGGTAAAGAACGCATTAAGGCGATATCTTCAAAAGAATGATGAGTAGGACCTAAATTTGCGTAAGATAACCCCGAACCTGTGCCGACAATATTAACCGGCAAGTTTTGATAGGCGATATCAATTTTAATTTGTTCAAAATTACGTGCAGTAGTAAAAGGTGTAATCGTATAAATAAAAGGTGTTAAGCCCATTTTTGCCGCACCTGCCGCCATTGAAGCCATATTAGCCTCGGCAATACCGGCATTAATAGTGCGCTCGGGAGCGACTTCTTTTAAGGGGTTAAACAAACGATTGCCAATATCAGCATAAAACAAAGTAATATCATCGTCTTGTATGGCTAATGTTAATAGACATTTTGCAAAGGCATTTCTCATGTTAGCGCTAGCTCCTGTGCTATTTTTATAACTTCATCTTCAGTTGGAATACGGTAGTGCCAGTTGTTATCATCTTCCATAAAGGAAACACCTGCCCCTTTTATAGTATCGGCAATAATTACAATTGGTTTATCCGTTATTGTCTTCGCTTCTTCTAAAGCCTCTGTTATTTGCGAAAGGTCATGACCATTCACACGAATACTATGCCAGCCAAAGGCAGTCCATTTATCTTCTAGTGGCTCCATATGCATTATATCTTTACTGCGTCCGGTGCCTTGCCATTTATTGAAATCAACTATGGCCACTAAATTATTGAGTTTTTGCCCTGCCGCAAACATTGCAGCCTCCCAAATAGTGCCTTCGTTTAATTCTCCGTCTCCCATCAGCACGTAAAATCTATTTGATAATCCTTTAATTTTTGCGCTTAATGCCATCCCTGTAAATTGTCCTAACGCGTGAGCTAAAGAGCCTGCCACCAATTCAACACCTGCTGGTGCATTTACGCCAGGGTGCTCTTCAAATGGCGAGCCGGTTTTACCATGTTGATATAAGTCTTTAACCGGAAAGTAACCTCGGTAAGCCAATACGGTATAAAGCAAAGAAGCGGCATGCCCTTTACTTAACGCAAAATAGTCTCGTTCAACTTTATTTGGGTTAAGTGGATCTATGTTCAGCTCTTGCCAATAAAGTGCGGCTAATAGTTCTACGCTTGATAAACAACTGCCTAAATGTGGTGTTTTCGTTTGCTGAGAAACCTCACATAGCGTCAACCGGATTTTCTTGCACAGTTCGGCCAATGATACTGATGACTGAGAATTCATGATTTGTTTACCTTTTGATATTCATTTAATGTTTTTCACGCTATAACCATTTGCATAAACGATAAAACATAAAAAGTAATTTATTATAAGTATCTATAATTTAATGTAAATTAACATTTTCTAGTAATTTTTTTGTCCACTGTTGGCAATTCATACTTTTTTGCGGCGCTGTCTTGATAAGATTTAATTTCAAAATTTTGAACAACAAAAAGCCAATTAAATACCATAATTTTCATCTCGTTGCTGGTAATAATTAAGTGTTAGCTGTAACCCGTTGACGAGTGATGTTTCAGGCTGCCAACCTAATTTAGCAATAGCACTATTATCTAACGACTTTTTCATCATGCCATCAGGTTTACTGGTATCGAAAACAACTTCGCCTTGGTAACCGACAAGCTCTTGAATAACGACTGCCAATTCTTTGATTGAAACCGTTTCACCACCACTTAAATTAATGTGCTCAAGGGATGAATAATTTTCAGTGAGCATTAAAATACCGGCAGCAGCATCGTCAACATAAATAAATTCACGTAAAGGTTTTCCTGTACCCCATAATTCAACTTTGCCAGTATTATCTTGCTTAGCTTCTACAAATTTAGTGATTAAAGCAGAAATAACATGGCCATGATTAGCATCAAAATTGTCACCTTCACCATATAAATTTGTTGGTACTATGGTAATAAAATCTTTGTTATATTGCGCTCGATAAAAAGAGCATAATTTAGTTAGAGTGATTTTTGCCAACGCGTAAGCTTCATTAGTTGGCTCTAGAGATCCCGTGAGTAAACTCGTTTCACTGATAGGCTGTGCTGAAACTTTAGGATAAAAGCACGACGAACCTAAATTCACTAATTTTTCAACATTGTACTTAGCCGCGCTATGAATAACATTCAACCCAATGGCTAAATTTTCACTCAGAAATTCTACAGGCTGATTTTTATTTGCTTCAATACCGCCTACTTTTGCCGCGCAATGAATAATAATTTCAGGTTTGTTTTCTTCAAACCATTCTTGTGTTGCGGCTAAATCCGTTAAATCAAGCTCTTTATGGGTTACCGTTAGTAAGTTAACATCATGATTCACAGCAAGTTGTCGGCAAATTGCCGAGCCCACCATACCTCGATGACCTGTTACCCAAACACGTTTATTATGTAGACTTTTTTTACTCACAACTTTTCCTTGCCACTCAACTTACACGTTGCTGTATTTAGTATTTGAGATCATTCGGTAACCTTTGATCAATTCTTCAATACCCTTGTCCAATGAAACTTGCGGCTTATATCCCGTCGCTTCAATTTTTGCATTTGACACAATATAATCACGCTTATCTGGGTCTTCACCAATGGGCGCATCAATAAATACAAACTTAGGTAAGTGCTGTTGAATTTTTTCACATAATTGTTTCTTCGATAAATTCGCATCAGACAAACCTACGTTATAAGCTTCGCCCTTCATGCTGTCGAAATTTGCTAAACCATGCACAAAAGCGTTAGCAACATCTTGAATGTGAATAAAATTACGCTTGAAGTGAGATTCGAATAATACAATCGCGCTGTCTTTTACTGCTCGATAAACAAAGTCGTTTACTAATAAATCAAGGCGCATACGTGGCGACATGCCAAATACGGTGGCAAGTCTAAAACTTATCGCATTGCCTTTTTCTAAGACCGCTTGCTCAGCTTCTACTTTACTGGTGCCATACAAACTTATTGGGTTTAACGGTGACGTTTCATCACAGTGTTTTCCTTCTTCACCAATGCCATAGCCGCTATTAGTTATCGGCATAAGTAATTGCTGTTCTTGGCTCATTAATTTCGTTAATAAAACTACGGCGTCACGGTTTGTTGATATAGTACCTAAAGCATCACGGCCACAAAGAGGCGCGCCAACCAATGCGGCTAATGGAATAACCACATCAGCTTTTGCCACTAAAGGTGAAATTTCTGCTTTATCACGACAATCGCCACGATAAACATCAAAATTTGGGTTCAAACATAAGGGATTCAAGGAGTCTTGATTAAACATAAAGTTGTCAAGAACAGTGACTTTATGACCTAAACCTAATAATTTAGGAACAATAACTGAGCCTAAATAACCCGCACCACCCGTGACTAAAATATTTTTACTTTCCGTTGCATTATTCATTATTTAACTCTCTTTAAAATCTATTTGTCTCTACGGTCTTAATGCTTTAAAGGCATATTAGAGGCTATCTAAAACATTTTTTAATGTCGTTAATTGTTCCGTTAAATCAAACGGATGATTACCAATAAAGAAACCATGGTCATGGGCATAATCAGCATTACGCATTTCACCCACTGAAGACCATTGGTAATGCTTGATTACGTCATGACGAAGGAAGTTACCACCTGTGATCATACGAAAACCAATATCAGCCTTTTTAAGCGCAGAAAATACTTGTTCACGGGTCAACCCTGAATCTTTTTTGACAATAATAGGGAAACAAAATGCAGAGCTTTTTCCTAATTCGTCTTGAATGACAAAGCGTTGATCTTTGGCGAATAACTGATGAAATAAAGCAAGATTCTTTCGTCTAACAACCGTGAACTCTGGTAACTTTTTTAATTGTTCAAGCCCAACGATACCGCTAAGTTCGGTAGGGCGTACATTATAGCCGGGGAGAATGAAACGATATGCTTCATTAAAGTCGTTTTGCTTATCATCATAAATACAAGAGCCTTCAGGTTGTCCTCGTGTCCAGCCGTGATTACGGAGCGATATCGCTAACTGATAAAGTTCATCGTCATCTGTAACCAGCATCCCACCTTCCATCGTGGAAATATGGTGTGAGAAAAAAAAACTAAAGGTACCTATATCGCCAAAGGTACCTGTTTTTTGATTATTCAATTCCGCGTCAAGCGATTCACAATTATCCTCTAGAAAGTATAAATTGTGCTTATCGGCAAATTCACGTATTACATCAAGTGCGGCTGGGTTACCTAAAATACTCACCCCGACAATCATTTTGGTGTCTTTCGTTAATGCTTTTTCTAACTGGCTAATATCAATATTAAGATTATTTAACTGCACATCGACAAACTTTAATTTCAAGCCATATTGCTGTAATGGATGATAAGTTGTCGCCCAAGAAATTGCAGGGACGATCACTTCATCGCCCGCTTTTAGTGGCGAATTTTTTTTATAACATAACGCGGCAGTGGCAATTAAGTTGGCTGAAGATCCAGAGTTCACCATAACAGCATGTTTTTTATCATGATACTTGGCAAATTGCTGTTCAAATTCAGCAACATATTTTCCCATAGAAAAATAACCGCTTTCAATGACTTTATTTAATGCGGCGTGCTCTTCATCACCAAAGGTCGGTGATGCAAGGTCGTAAAACATAGTTTCTCCATTGAGATTTTTAAGACGTAAGTTTATTTATTAAATCAACACCATCCCAAATATGGGAAAAAGTTAGCGCTTGTCCTGCTGGTACAATGCGTTTTACGGTTTGGGATCTTGCTAATTTAACAGACTGTTGCCAATGCTGAATAACTATTTTATCAATGCCTGAAACGGTAACCGTTTGGCAATGTTCAAACAACTGTATATCTGTTAAGCATTGAATTTGCAGGCTTAATAAAATCCAGAGTCCACAATGAGCTTTTATAACTTCAAGTGGTAAATATTTAACACCTACTTGCTGTAACATTTCATAACGGCTCACTGATAAATGGTTTTGCTGCCCATCAACAAATAACAAAGGCAATCGCTGTAAATAAACCAAGCGAGAAATTAAATCGGTCGAGCTTAAACTTACTTGCTGAGCTAATTTATCAGCTAATAACAGCCAGAACTTTTCTTGCAATTTTTGCGCCGTTTTAAGCCAATATATCGCTTTCGGTGACGAACAAGCTTGTTGGTAAAAAGGTTTAATATCGGTAAGTAAATTATTTACGGCTTGCTCCACTTGTTGCTCGCTTTCTAATTGAATAACTGCTACGGAGTATCTATCAGGGAAAGTAATATTACATGCCGTAGATTTTAACGGTATTTTACTGATTTCTTTAACGGTATTATCGCCGCCCCAAATAACCCGAACATCGGCAAAAAGAGACAATTGCTGGGTTATTTCATTACCAGCTAAACATGCATGATCATATTGAACTATGTTCATTAATGATTGTACCGCTGAAAATTCAGGATGTTTTGCAAAAAAAGTATTTAATAAATGGATAAAAAACTGCGTTTCTTCGCTAAGTTTATTACTAATTCTTAATATGGTCTGATTACCGCACAGCACAGAAATTATCATTGAATAAAAAAACAATGTATCTACATTTCCTGGAGCAATATGAAAGGCGGCTCCTTTAGCGCTAAGGTATTGTTCACCATATTGCGATTTCATCGTCAATAGTAGCTTCTTTCTCAGCCAGTAACCTGCGGCAACAATGCTCGGCTCACTACGACCTTCTTTCATTAAAAATAAGCCAAGCTGACTAAGGACTGTAATAATTTCATCACTAAAAGGCGGTAGCTGTTTTTTATCATCAAAAATAGCCGCTTTATTTTTTGGCAATAATAGCCGAATAGGTAAATTTTTAAGCTTGAGTATCACTACAACCTCGCACTTCTGCTTTGGCTAAACGGCCATTAACCCGAAAGTATTTTCCTTTGCGGCCACAAGCACAATCATCTTCGCCAAGCAGCACGCCTAGATCCTCTGTTAACAAGGCATGACCTGGGTAACTTGTTGGCAGCAATGAATTCACTTGTATAATTCCTTCTACACCATTTTTTTCTGGTGTTAGGTCTTTTTTACTGCGAATAATAACATCACTCCATACTGGACAATGTAAATACCCCAACTCACACTCCACATAAATAGTACCCGTTTGCTCAACCATGCCATAGAAGTTATGCACATTAACTTTTCCTAATACCTGCTGACATTGCGCGGTAAACTCCTGATTAGAAACAGCTTGCTCTTGAAGTTTTTTCCAGCCACCACTGTGCAGTAATGTCGCGTTCCTTAAACAAAATTGTGCTTTGGTTTTTTCTTTTTTTAACGCTTGAATAAAATATTGCCAAATAATAAAAGTGAAGCCAAAAATGAAAACGGGCTCAGCAGTATATTTTTCAAAAAACTCCTCAATAGCATTCATATTTAGCGTCATATCTTCATTTAAAGCATAAGTATGATGATGGCCAAACAATGACAAACCCTGAATGCCAACACCGCGTGCCGAATAAGAAAACTTATCTTTAATGACATTAGGGTGATCAATAATCAACATAGGCAAACGTTTTCGTCCCAACCATTGTTGTACTATCTTCACTAAAATTTTTTGCTGCCTTGAGATATTTTCTTTGTCTAAAACAATACGAGAAACTTGCTGTGACGTTGTACCTGATGAGGTGGTTATTTTAAAAATATCTTTATCATTGATACTTTTTAATAAATGATGCTTAAACAATCGTACCGCGAGTGCTGGCACCTCATTTTCAAAAACGGATCCTTGATAGAGGAAGTTAATAATATCGCGATAGTTTTCACTCTGTTGATAATGATGTTGCGCCAACTGAATTAAATGCTCATTAAATATAGGCATTTTATCCGCTTTATTTAGCTGATAAATAGGCAGCTCAATTAACTTATCCCAATCCATCAATTAGCCTCCTTTTTACTCAATACACTTTCTTTTACTTGTTCAAGATATGCATAATTGATTTTACCTGATGAAAAATATGGAATTTTATCAATCATAAAACACAGGCAATAGCTTGAATGTATATTTAAAAACTGACTTAATAGTTTTTTATAAAATTCAATGCCTTGTTCATTAGCCATTGTTGACATCACAAAGTAACAACAAAGTAAATCATCACGCCCTGTACAGACAGTTGTCACTTTTTGTTCAGTAAAAAAATGCTCAACCTCATCTAAATTAATGCGTTGACCAAGTATCTTAATAAAACGCTTTAAACGTCCAACAATATAAAAGTCACCCTCTTCATCTTGATAAGCTAAATCGCCGGTTGTTAATGTCGCTACTTGAGCCGGCAAACTCAAATCAGCAATCCCATTGGCGATACCCATCATGACATTCTCACCGGAGTAACAAAGCTGAGCGTTATCAGCATCAACAGACTCTAACCATAACTTACCGCCCTGCAGTGCTTGGCCAACCGAAGATGGTTTATGACTTACCTTTTCAGGAGATAAAATGCTTATGCGTGCGGTTGCTTCTGTTTGACCATACATGACAAAAAACAATTTACCATGCGCTAAACACCAATTATTAATAGCCGTGACTTTTTCCACGGCTAATTTCCCACCCGCAACGGCAAAAAAGCGCAAACTATTTAGGGACAAACGCGTTAATTTAAGTTTTAGCAACATATCATAAACGTTAGGTACACCGTACAAACAGCGAATATTATATAACTTAACTCGTTGCCAAAAATTGCGAGTCATCAAACCTTGCTCGTTTAAAACAATGGTAGTACCTTGGCTAAGGTGAGTATTAATAATAGATAAACCAAAGCTATAATGTAATGGCAAAGTCGTTAACACACTATCACTTGCATTTAATGCTAAAGCCTCGCAAATAGCTTGGCAGTTGTTTTGTAAATTTTGATAACTTAGGCGCACTAAGGCAGGGCTACCAGTACTACCAGAAGTAGTATTTAATAATGCCAAGTCGTTATTTAATTTATGTTCAACTGTTGATAAAAGCGTAATAACGCCATCATCAATCAATAAATTCACTTGATAATGACGAATTAATTTTAGCTGTTTTTCTTTGCTTAGGTCGTTATCCAGCCACCAAATGACATGCTTCAGTTGTAAAGCAGCAAGGTAATAAACAAGGCTATTCAACGTGTGCCGTGCGACTAACATGATTAACTGTTTATTTTTTTTATTAGGCAAGGCCGGCATAATATGCTGACTAATGGCAGACTTTGCTTGCTCAACTAAGTGGTGCAAGTCTTGGTAGCTCGTTTTTTGTTCAATACTTTCTTGGCCATTATCTTGAAAAGAAATCAAGGCAATATTATCACGGTATTGTTTTGCTAGGTGTTGCGTTTGCCAATATGCTTTATTCATAAACAACTCTGATTGCGCTTCATTACAGCGCTAAACCACCATCAACGGCAATCACTTCTCCTGTGATATATTTTGCACCGTCGGAGGACAAAAATTGTAGTACGGGAGTGATATCATCAACCTGACCTATACGACCAATACAGGTTTTATCGGCTACTTGGCTTTTTTCTTCAGCACTAAAGTGTTTAACCAAGTTGGTATCAATAAAACCCGGTGCGAGGGCATTAATGCGAATCCCCACAGCACCTAACTCTTTAGCTAAGGATTTAACCAAACCTTCAATGCCTGCTTTTGCTGCGCCATAAATGCTTTGACCGGCACTGCCTTGACGAGCCACAACAGAGCTAACTAGGGTGATAACGCCATATTTATTACGCATCATCAGTTTACTGGCTTGCTGACAAAAAAGAATACTGCTAGTGAGGTTAGTCGCGATACAAGTTTGTATCTCATCTATACGTGTCATGAGTAAAGGCGATTGTGTTAATATGCCCGCACAATGTATCAAAACGTCCAAACGTTTTGATACTTTACTCAAGCGCTGAAATAAGGCTCTTATTTGCTCTGCATTGTTAACATCGGTGACAATAGCTTCAACAGGTAGATTAAATTCTTGCTGTAACTGCAGAGCAAGCCTATCAAGTTTGAGCTGTTCTCGCCCAGTAATAAAAAGTAAAGAGGCTGTTTTCGCATAAGCTATACACGCGGCTTTACCTATTGCACCATAAGCGCCTGTAATTAAAACAACCATACTAACTCCTGCTAACGCTTACTTAGTGAGGACTAAGCGCCAGTGATTAAAATGAAATTTTTCCGTCATACTTAAGCAAAATTTCTTTGGCTTTAACAAAAGAGCTCATATCAATAATGTCGTCAATATCAAACATCACATCAAAGTCATTCTCTAACTGAGCAATCAAGATCATATGTGCCGTTGAGTCCCATTTTTTGTGGCTATTGTATTCTAGCGAGTCGTTTATCTCACTTATCGGTAGCTCTAATGCATTTTCAAAGGCATTAATTAAAATGGTTAATGCTGTCATGGTTACGCCTTTTAAAATCTAAGTATTTTACTGAGTTTAGCTTTTGCTAACTGAAAGTGCTGTAATGAAAGTGACATGGTGATTAAACCTTGTTCATCAACATTACCTTGTTGATATCCTAACATTTCATTATAACGAATAGCACTATTATTATTTTTAAATACCTGTGCTTTCAATTGATTACAACGACCTTGTTTAAATAAGTATTCAATGAATACCAATGACGGTGAAAATGCTAAAATACTGTTTTTATATTTACATTCAGGCGCAATATATAAACCTGGGCAAACAGTTTCCGCCAATGCTAAGGGTGCAAGCTCTCCTGCATTCGGTTCTGACGAAGCATAAATCAGCCCAATATCTTCACCTTTATACATAATCATTAAATAAACTTGTTCCGCTTTAGTCGCTAGACCTTGAAACCATTGTTGCTGCTGCCGCGCGCTAATATAGCTTTTATCAAGCATGAACTGATTAATCTCAGGGTGATTACGCCAGTTGCGTACCTTTTCTAATTTATCAGCGGTTATTGGCCTAAGCTCAACACCAAAACCCGTTAATGGCCAACTCATAATAATTTCCCTATTAATCATGCTTATATAAATGGTTAATAATGTTTTCGGCAATGCGGGCTACGCCTTGACCATCGATCAATTGGCCTGCCTTAGCTGATAATAGATTAAGTTGTGATTGACTTAGCCAGAGAGTTTTCGCCTGAGCAATAGCCTGAATAACCCCATCATCCGTTAAACCATTAAAGGTATAACACCAGCCAGCTTTTTGATGCGCCTTTGCTGAGAGTAATTGATTATCAGCAATCGTTAAAAAGACACTAGGTACATGGCAATAAGCCAGCTCATAAACAATAGCGCCAGGAGCACAGATAGCCAATCGTGTTTGCTGTAATATTGCCGCCATATTGTTGCAATTATGCTGATATTGAAAACCTTCCTGTTGACAAAACTTTGCTATTTCACCAGCTTTATGACAACCCGCACCAGTAATTACCACTATCTGATTCGCCTTAATAGCAAACTGGCCTTGCGCCAATAACTGTAATATCAGCAAGGTTAAGCCGCCTATATCACTACCGCCAAAGTTAACAAGTAACTTTGTACGTTCTTTAAAAGGCTTTTTATCAGCAAGTAAAAACTCTTGTCGAATAATACTGTATTGCAAGCCCAATAAATGTTTAGCTTGCGGTGCACTGTGCTGATAACCTAGTTCATGGGCATTTTCAAGTGCATTAATCACCATATCACAATGCAAGTTAGTCAAAGAATTAATATCATCAAAGCTGATAATATTTAATGCACTTTGCCCTAAGCATTGACGATAATATTGATCAAATTGATAACCATCAATAAGCAAAACATTTGCTTGATATCGCTGATTTAAACACGTGAGCAAATCAATTTCGTCAATCAACTCAAGTGTATTGGATAGGGTGTGAATTTCAGCGCCCATAGCAAGTAATCTATCATGTAAAAAGCTCGGTAGCGCTCGACTGACAACCACACATTTTAGCGTTAACATACGATAATTCATGCTAAAAAATTCAATTAAGGCACTGCAGCGAAAAGCATGACCTAAACCAATTTCACTTGAGGCATCAAAGCGAAAAAGTAGGCAAGAAGTCATTAAGATTGGTGTCGTAATAGTTGAAAGCCTTCTGCGTGACATTTACCTATGGTAGCCCCCCTTAATTGCGCTAATGCTTGTACAGCAATCAATGAACGAGGATGAGGAAATTCACGCAACTCCTCAGAATAACATTGTAAAGATGCCACTTTTTTCAGATAAAAGTCACTGATGTCAATAAACCAGTTTGCCTGAAATTGTGATGATGAAAATTGCCATTCGGTACTGGATAACACCTCAAAAGATAAAATGGTTTTAACGCTACTTTGCGGCAAGGGTCTAAACGCCGTTAATACCGCTTGCGCGGTAAGACTATGGTCAATATTTAGATCATCGACACTGTGAGTATAAATTATTTCAGGGTTTAGATTTTTTGTTTTTTCTTCAATGAATTGCACAATAGAGAGTAATTCCACACTGTCCATTTTATTGTCAGGAAAATCTCCCTGAACAAACTGAGAAATACCTAAAACATTGCATGATTTTTGTAGAGCACTTAAACGTTGATTTTTATCAACGGAGCCACCATCAACACAGTGACTTGCAATCCGCGAAGAAATACCATCAGTCATCACTAATAACGTGACCTTATCACCGTTGGCGCTATGCTTAGCAATAGTGCCGCCACAGCCAAGCGCCTCATCATCGCTATGCGCGACAACGACTAAAACATTCGTCATTCATTAGCCCCCTAAAATATCCCACGACAGTGGTGTTCCCTTGCTGACATCTTTATTTACTCTTTGCCCGATAATCTGCTCAAAATACTTAGGCGCGAGACCAAGACCGGGTCGGACAATTTGACTATTTTCTTCACTGAGTATTTGCCCTTTTTTAATGTCTTGCGATATATAGATTGAACGACGATATTTTTTAGAGTTTTGCTCGCTAGTATCACCACCATACATCACAGTGCCAAGCGATTGCGCCGCACTCATACTCTCACTTACCAGTAATTTAAATTCCTCTGGCTCAAGTGAGAAAGCGGCGTCAACACCGCCGTCATCACGCGATAAAACAAAATGTTTTTCAATGACCGTTGCACCTAATGCTACGCCAGCAATAGAGACACCTATACCCAAGGTATGATCAGAAATACCCACCTCACAACCAAAAGTAGCTCGTAAGTGGGCAATAGTATTTAAGTTAGCCTGCTTAGGTGAGGCAGGGTAAGCACTGGTACATTTAAGTAACACTATCTGTTGACAACCATTACTCTTCAAACAATCTATCGCTTCTGATATTTCAGTTAATGAAGCCATACCAGTAGAAATAATGACTGGCTTACCTGTTTTAGCAATATGCTTAATTAACGGGATATCATTATTCTCAAAGGAAGCAACTTTATAACAAGGTACATCTAATGTTTCTAAAAAGTCGACCGCACTTTTATCAAACGGTGAGCTAAAAGCAATTAGCCCTAATGACTTAGCCTTTTCAAACAGGGCTTGGTGCCACTGCCATGGTGTGTATGCTTTTTGGTAAAGTTTATGCAACGAGTTACCTTGCCACAGATTGTCACCTTCAAGTATTTGAAAGTCTTCTTGTTCGCAATCTAAAGTCATAGTATCGGCAGTATAGGTTTGCAGTTTTATTGCATGTACACCGACTTTCGCCGCGGCTTCAATCATAGCCATGGCAGTATTAAGTGACTGATTATGATTGCCCGATAACTCAGCAATAACAAAAGGTGTTTCTTCTAAGCCAATTTTTCGCCCAGCGATATAAACTGCTGTCACCGGTTTGTTTGTCATTGCAATATTCCTGTTTCATTTTTCTGTTTAGCGTTACGCTTAAAAATAACCTGAGCACTTACCTGCTCTTCATCATGAACCGCATCGGTAAATGTTAAGATAAATTCACCTGAGTTGAGAAAAGCATTCGGGTAACCATCCGCATCTAACATACGGATATAATCATAAACGTCAGATAACTTATCCAAATTCGTTATATTGCTTTGCTCAGCGAGCCTACGAGTAAAAGTTGTTACTTGTCCGACTTGTGGTATAGGTTCAATATCGTGTTGAATAATATCAAAAATCAACTGGCCAACCAATAAATCTGCTCGATTAAATATTTCAGTTGCGGTACCCGCTAATGACAAAAGTAACTTGCCATAAATAGGTCCTGCATCAAGTTGCTCATTACAACGAAAAGCACTCAATTGCGTATCTTCATGACCACGAACAATTAAATTTTGCAGAGGACTACCGCCACGACCATAAGGTAAATCGGTCATATGAAACATGATACAAGCAAAACGCTCGGTAATTTCATCCGCTATTTTATCTGACCAGTGAGGAATAAAAATATATTTAGGATTAATGGCAGTTAACTTTTCAAGGCTAAGTTGAGTTTTATCAGTAATTAAATGCCACTGCCCTTGTAAGCTAGACGCTAAACGTTGATATAACACATCATGACGCTGCTTTTTTGAGACTAGGATATAAGAATGAGCCATTATTTGGCTCCGATAATATCATGTTGTAATGCCTGATACATATATTCAGCGCGGCGCCAATCATCTTCGTCATCAATATCTTGTACCAAATAGTTAGGCAACACAATAGGAATGGAAAAATCAGAAAACACACCACCACCTTTAATATTGACAAAATCATGAGCTAAAGCCCAATAAAATTGCCCAGCATCATGAAATACTTCCGCTAAATCTTGCGATCGGGCACCTATAGATTCAGGCTCAAGCAAGCTAATATTATTTTGCACTCCCTCAAGGGTAAAAGAGCGTTGTACCGGATAATTAAATTTAGTCACGCTAAAAGCATAATGTTTATATGTCGTCACTTTTAATTGCTTTAGCGACTGCTTCAAGTAACAAGGCTGCAAGAAAGGCGCAGTCGCATAAATGCAGCAAACATAATTGATACTTTGCCCTGTTTGCTCTAATGCTTTAATCGCATGAACCACCACATCATTGGTGCCAGTATAATCATCAGCTAACTCTTTAGGGCGCATGAATGGAATTTCAGCGCCATACTCTTTCGCCACACTAGCAATTTCATCATCGTCTGTTGATACAATCACTCGATCAAATAGCCCTGAAGCTAAAGCGGCCTCAATACTATATGCGATGATAGGTTTGCCACAAAAATCGCGAATGTTTTTTTTAAGAACACGCTTGCTTCCACCTCGGGCTGGAATGATGGCTATATTTAACATTGAGTACCTTTTAAAACAATGAGTATAAACTGCTATTTCTTAGTATTGTGCGCTTGATAGTTAACTAATAACAAGCAAAAACTTTGCCTAGTTTATTAAAGCGTTGCAATTATCAGCATATCTGCATTTTTTTAGCTAATTACGTTAACAATATGAATAAAAACAATGTCAACAACCAAATAAAGCTTAACAGCCAAGATAAAGCTGTTTACACTAAAAATAGCGAATGGCGCGATTTTTGCCTCTTTCAGACAGAAAATCAAAAATAAAGTATGACAAAAACTAAAATTCAGTTAGTTTCGCTCGAACTTAATACCAAGAAAGGTTTTATACATGTTTAATAATAAAAATATTCTTATCACAGGTGGCACAGGCTCTTTTGGTAAGCTTTACGTTAAAACCTTGCTAGAGCGCTACCAACCTAGACGCATCATTGTTTATTCTCGAGACGAATTAAAACAATATGAAATGCAACAAGTCTTTAATCATAGCTCTATGCGTTATTTTATTGGTGATGTTCGTGATCGTGAACGTTTAAATCAAGCTATGAATGGCGTTGATTATGTTATTCATGCCGCGGCATTAAAACAAGTACCCGCAGCTGAATATAATCCAACTGAATGTATTAAAACCAATATTAATGGTGCTGAAAATGTCATTGGTGCAGCGATTACCAATAATGTTGAAAAGGTTATCGCTTTATCTACCGATAAAGCCGCTAATCCAATTAACCTTTATGGTGCTACTAAACTTGCCTCAGACAAACTATTTGTTGCCGCCAATAATATGACAGGCGGCCATAACACTCATTTTTCTGTGGTGCGTTATGGCAACGTTGTTGGCTCAAGAGGTTCGGTTGTGCCATTTTTCCAACAACTAATTGATAACAATGCCAGTGAAATTCCAATTACCCATGAAAAAATGACTCGTTTTTGGATAACCTTACAACAAGGTGTTGATTTTGTATTGAAAAATTTTCATCGCATGTCTGGCGGTGAAATTTTTGTTCCCAAAATCCCAAGTATACGCATTACCGACTTAGCCAAAGCGATGGCACCTAACTTACCGACAAAAATAATTGGCATTCGTCCTGGTGAGAAACTACATGAAATAATGTGCCCTGCCGATGATTTTTATCATACGCTAGAGTTTGATGATCATTATGTGATTACGCCAACCATTAGTTTTAATAGTCGTAGTAATAGTTTTGACAAAAATGTATTGGATGAAATAGGCAAAAAAGTAGGAGAAGGTTTCGAATATAACTCTAAAAACAATCCAGATTTTTTAACTGTTGAGCAAATTCTTGCGTTAAATAAAATGGCAACATTGTGATTTTATATGGCAAGCAAAACATCTCAGCCAAAGATATCGCTGCCGTTACTGAAATACTCGCATCTTCACATTTAACACAAGGCAATGCCGGTCTAAACTTCGAACATAACTTAGCCCAGCAATGCCAAGCTAAACATGCTAAAACTTTTTGCAATGCGACATCGGCCTTACATAGCGCCTGCTTAGCTTTAGAGCTAGGCACTGACGATATAGCATGGACATCACCCATTTCATTTGTCGCTTCGGCAAATTGTGCTATATATTGCGGTGCTAATATCGATTTCGTTGATGTAGAGTTGCAAACAGGAAATATTAGTATTGTCGCTTTAACAAAAAAGTTAGTTGAAGCTAAACAATTACAAAAACTTCCTAAGCTACTCATTGTTGTGCATCTTGCAGGGCAAAGCTGTGATATGGCGTCAATAGCTAAACTTAGCCAGCAATATGGTTTTGCCATTATTGAAGACGCCAGCCACGCTATAGGTGGCAGTTACCAAAGTCAGCCCATTGGTAGTTGCCAATATTCAGACATTACTGTTTTTAGTTTTCATCCGGTTAAAATAATAACTACAGGGGAAGGCGGTGCAACGTTAACCAATTCGTCTCAATTAGCAGAAAAACTCACCTTAATTCGTAGCCATGGCATTACTCGCGATCCTAAATCGATGACTAAAGAAAGTGAAGGCGATTGGTATTATCAACAGGTATCGCTAGGCTATAATTATCGCATGACAGATATTCAAGCCGCACTAGGTAACTCACAACTCACCCGTTTAACAGAATTTGTTGGTAAACGTAATCAACTCGCACAAATTTACGATAATGCTTTTAAAAACTCCGATTTCAAACCATTAGCACAAGATAATAATTGTTATTCCGCCTATCATTTATATGTAATTCAGAATATTCATTGGTCAAAAAAAGAGAAATTAATCGCCTTTAATACATTGCGTGATAAGGGGATTCAAGTGCATGTACACTACATTCCTATTCACTTGCAACCTTACTATCAGGCGTTAGGCTTTCAAGCAGGAGACTTTCCACAAGCCGAGCAGTATTACCAAGCATCATTAACCCTGCCCTTGCATCCTGAGATTACGTCTGACGAACAACAATTTATTATTCAATCGGTATTGTCGTTAATTGAGTAAACTAGATTAAGTTTCTGTTTTAACAAATATAGCTTTAAACATTTCAACAACTTGTTTAACCACTTCAGGTTTCACATGACGATGATCGTCAAGCCAAGCATCTTCAGTACATTCGGTAATCAATTCATAACTTGGTAAATAATACATATCATCGTTATTTTGTACTAACTCTTCTGCCGCCACACGCAATACAGCTTTAGAGTGACAATTGGCACTAATTACATGGTGTTTATCGGCTCTTCCTGTAGCTAAGAATGGAATAGGTGAAACACTGATGATCAGCTTAAATTCTGGGTTATGCTGCTTAATAATGTCAAAAAAACGTTGGATGTGTTGCACATTCTCAGTAACAGTAAGGGTTCTATGTTTAACTAAATGATACATATTATCTCTAGGGTTACGCGACATAAAACTGCCATCATGCAACTGCCAACATTCATTTAAGCCTAGGGTAATAACAAAAACCTGACACTGCAAAAAAGAGGCTTTTACTGCGGCAATATGTTGTTCATAATCGGCTAAATATGCTTGTTGGGATCTGAAGACAACATTTTCACGATAAGGGTCTAAGTAATAACCACTCTCATCCTCTATTAATAGTTTACTAAACTCCCTGGTCGAAAAGGCTTTCTCTGCTAGCTGAGTAAAGCTTGGGCTGTTGAATAAAATGCCATAGTTGGCACAAAACTTAGCAATCGTATCACCGGGAGTATAACCCTCAATAGCTAGCCCTGAATTAAAATCGTCATTACGCTCAGTAACTACATAGTTATAACCTGATTGTTGAAAATATTTAGCGATTTCAAATGCAAAACAACTGCCCGCCGAGCCAATTGGAGTTTGCATATCCATGATAGGATATTTTTTAACAAATGGCTGTAATGAAAATTTTGATTGCGGATATTTAATACTCTGGGGGTTTGGCCAAAATATCGCTTTAGCGTCGGGCTTTCCCTGCTGGTCATAACGGCCAAAACTATCTTTGAATGTTTCTTCATAGTGAGCTAAGTCTAACAAAGCTTGCACTGCTACTTTATTAATCGCTTGCTTTGCATTTAGCTGACTATGTAATAGTTCTTTAATTAAAGAGACTAAATCAAAAATGCTGCCATATTGCATCAAATAAGGGTCATGATTAATAATGTGCTGAAAAATATTCGTAGCAACATCGACATCTGAAAAGATATTTTCAAGTAAAAATTCAACGTGTGCCAAACTGCTTAACTCATGATCGCAAGCAATGTTAATAAAAGCATTATCAAGTATTTTAGGCTCAGCCTTAAATTTCAATGCTTTTTTAGCAAAATTATCAAATGGTTGAAAATAAGTAAATGGTTCTAGATAATTTTCATAAACATTTCGCCAATTTGCTTCACTTTGCACTATACAAAAATTAAGTGCGTAACGTGTTTTATTCTTTTCCGCCAATGAAGCACAGTGAGCAACTTGATTAGGATTAAAAATAAGACAATCACCAGTATCTGGTTTTGAATATTGGGGGGTAGTGTTCACAAATCTGTGTCATTTCAGTAAACTAGTAAAAACAGGAATGACATATGACAACTCAATTCGATTTTCAAGAAGCAGTAAAAGCACTTCAAGAAGGTAAAAAGCTTAAT